>Ga0307373_10001465_pt1 | contig 44241 bp, 38 predicted proteins | sample OX2MG_FD_202534 | JGI IMG/M metagenome (GOLD analysis project Ga0307373, IMG submission 202534) | Soil microbial communities from Risofladan, Vaasa, Finland - OX-2 | ecosystem: Environmental > Terrestrial > Soil > Coastal area > Acid sulfate soil | place: Finland: Risofladan, Vaasa | collected...
GACGCCTCAGCGGGCTGACTTTCAAATCTCCAATCTGAAATGGTTTCTCAGTCGTATGCCTCGGCGATTTCCCCAACCGGGCCGACGACAACCTTGCCGGGATGTTTGTCGAAATTCCGTTCCAGGGTGAGCCGTAGGGGCGGGTCTGCGCCCCGCCCTCGGCCCGCTAGAGACTTTCCGGTGGGACGTCTCGTTCTTACGGGCGGCGTGGTTAAGACGCCTCAGCGGGCTGACTTTCAAATCTCCAATCTGAAATGGTTTCTCAGTCGTATGCCTCGGCGATTTCCCCAACCGGGCCGACGACAACCTTGCCGGGATGTTTGTCGAAATTCCGTTCCAGGGCGAAGCCGTAGGGGCGGGTCTGAGACCCGCCCCTACGATTCAATTCCAGCATCCGCTCCACCAGCGCCAGCACGCGGAGTCATTTACGAAGCTGGTCGAGCCGTACCCAGTCTCCAGGCGCGCGCTCATACTTCCAAAACTGCCAGCCATCTACGCTGTACTTGGTGGCGGCGACTGCGGCAGCGGTGGGAGAGGCGTATGTTTTCCCTTGAAAGCGAATGCTGCCATCGTCCCTCACGGTGGCCTGGAAGGTCTTGCCCTTCGACCGCCCGCTGAGCTTGAATACCTTCTTGACATATAGAAGGAGAGGCGGCATGCGGCCCGGCAGCGCCAAGTAGAATTTTTCCTCGTCTCTGCCGACGATATGGTCAAGCTTCTCCCGATTGCGCTGCGTAATATCCTTCCTCAGGCGGGCCTGAAGGTTTTCTGAACGCGTAAATTTGCCGATCTTTGTATTTCCCTCTGGCGTCGGTTTGACCACCCGCAAGATCAGGGACTCGAGCTCTCTCAGGTGCTTGTCGCCAATCGTCAGATAAACGCTGAAGCGTTCCCACTGCCCGGCATGCTTGTCCCTAAGGTGAGACTTGAGACGGGAACTCAGATCGCTTGCCAGTCCGACATAGTACAGCCCCTCGTCATCATAGAGTGCATACACCCCCTGACGCCGGGAGACGTAATCGCGAATGATGTCCTGGTATTCCTCCAAGACATCGCCGCTGATGTTTTCAAGATGCTGGCAGACCAGTTGTGCGCGCTTTGCCACCGTCAGCCCTCCTTCGATGATTCTCCGCTCTTCGTCCGCGATTCCGTAAAGCTCGTAACCAGGTCGTCGATTTCGGCGTCGGTTGAGGCGATTTCGCGCTCCAGTCGCTCGACTTCCCAGGGCGCGCCAGGTTGTCGCCCTTCTCAGCCCTGCGGCGTTATGTATTCGAAGATCGCGTGAGCCATTACCAGGGCAAAGCGCGCATCGCTGGGTGAAACCACAAATGTATCCGCCGACTCCTTGGGCTCGTGCCTACCGAGGTGCAAAAGGTCACAAAACCCGTCGAGTGCAAGTTTAACCGTCTCCTTTTTTACAGGGTGGAGACCGGAAAGTAGAGCGGCAAAAAACTGTTGGTCAGGTTTGGTACAGTTAAGGCTTTTTGCCAGTCCTTCGAAGGCGGAATAAAGCTCCCCCAGCGTCTGTTTCCATTGGCCATTTGCAAAAAGTCTTTCCGCAGCCTCGACCTTCGCATAGGCGGTGCGAAAGTTGTCTCCCGTAATGTTGGAGGGAAATCGAATCTCAATCAGCTTCACGCTTGAAAGCTCCCACCGGGGCAGGACCTGGTCCGCCCAAGTCGAACGCGGCACTCTGAACTGAAGTTCTCCCTGAGACGTCACCTTTTCGAAACTCGCCCCGTTCGGAAACCAGACAAGGCCCGACAGGCTCAGGGAGAAGAAGGGGTCCTCACCCGACCTTAGTTCCTCCAGCCTTCGCAGTCTGGCAAAGTCCAGCGGCACGTCGGTATGGAAATACCGGTAATAGGCATTCGCGCTCGACGGCTCGGCCATCGGGCCTGCTTCAAACTGCGCAAGGGTTTCCGCCCCCTTGGTCCTCAGAACTCCAGCCATCCGTAATAGGACATAATGAACTGGCCCTTGCTCGCTGCCAGCCGGTTGAATCTGTAACTCTAGCGGCAGCCGCAAGATAGGTCGTGCCGATGACCCGTCGCCTCGCACCTCACTCGGGTCGAGCCGAACTGCCAAGACGCCTTGGCTCTGAACGTTAAAATAAACCTGGGCCATTGTTAGCCACCTTCGATGATTTTACGCTCTTCATCTGTAATGCCGTAAAGCTCGTAAACCAGGTTGTCAATTTCCGCGTCGGTGGAGGCGATTTCGCGTTCCACGCGCCCTGATTCCGACGGCGCGAGACCCGTAGCGCCGGGCTTCAGCCCGGCATCGCCCGTCCGTGCCGACCTAAAGGTCGGCGCTACGTGTTTGTGCAATTCCAGCATCCTTTCGACCAGCGCCACCATCTTGTCGTGCCGGGCCTTGTCAGCGGCGTCGGAAAAGTTGATGGCGCGGATGGGGAGCTTCTCAATAAATTGCCGACTGTATGCAAAATAGCCGCCGCGAAAAGTGCTGCTAATTCGCTTGAGGAAGTAATCAAGCAGTGCGGAGTTGAGTAGCCCGAGGACGTATTCGTAGCCGAGTCTGCACGATTGTTTCAGGATTATCCCATACCCGCCGCCGCCCCCTCCGCCGGAGCCAACGAAGTACACTTCCCCTCGGGGGTCGAGCGTATAGGACGCGGTCGCAGCGATTGAGGGGGTAATTATCTTTCGTTGCGCGAACAGTGACACGCTTTTCGGGTAAACGTACCCGTACCACCCGTCGTGCCTCATTTTCCCCTTCTCCCTCTCGCGGAGAGCGGTCCGGTTTTCCAACAGATACTTCCACGCGCGCGGGAACCTGTTCTCAAATGCCTGGGGGCTGATAAGGACGGTGGTATTCGATTCGGCCGATGCTTCGGGGTCGTAGGGGAACAGCACGCACTTTGACGGGCCGGCGAAATATCGCCTAACGTCCCGAGACCCCTTGCACAACGGTCTCACAACCGCAGTCTCCAAGTCGTATTCTCTGCCCGTGGCATTAGACCGGACACGTACTAGCCCGTGCCGCAAGTGACTAACGGGGTCGACCAGGTAGATGGGGTCGGCGCTTGTGACCAGTCCTTGGAAGATTCGGTCAGCCACCTCTCCGAGCTTTACTGGCATGTTGGCCAGCTTTTCGAAGAGCGCGGCGCTTTTGCCGACGACGAAATTCCATTCGGAGGCGGTGGCCCTGCTGGCCGGGATTGTGCCTTTCGTGGCTGCGCCGCTCTCACGCCAGTCCGGTAAATTCTCGATCTTCTCGAACTGGAAGCTTTTGTTTCCGGCCTTATCCAGGAACAGCAGGCAGGTGTAGTTGGTCGCGCCTTCAAAAACTTGCTGGTCGCCGAAGTGGACGACTTCAGACAAATGCTTTCCTTCGGCGATCACGCGGCGTAGCGGCTCGCCGTATTTGGCATTGAAAAATTTGTGCGGCAGGATGTAGCCGAGCCTGCCGCCTTTCCTGAGAACACTCAATCCCTTCTCAACGAAAACTACGTAAATATCGTAATTGCCGGAGCTGGCCGACTTGTAGCGCTCTTTGTAATGCTCAACCTCGAACGGCGCCCATTCCTTCATGTGCTGAATGCGGACGTATGGCGGGTTTCCGATGACGCAATCGAAGCCGCCGTCGCGCATGACCTGGCCGATGGAAGGTAGCGGCGGCTTTACGCCGCCACCCGTCTGGCGGGGTAAACCCGCCGCTACGTCGGGCGAATACCAGTCGAAGGCGTTGATGCGGTCGCGCTCTTCGTCGCCGAACAATGTCCCTTGGTCGTAAATGTCCGGGCCGATCAGCGAATTGCCGCAAATGATGTTGTATTTGAGTTCCGGCAGGAGGTGCTGCTTGGGCGGAAGTTGCGAGCGCTCACCCTCAAGGGCCTTGAGGTAAAGGCTCATCATGGTGATTTCAACGGCCTGCGGGTCGATGTCCACGCCGAATAAATTGTTGCGCAAAATTTTGGCCTTGCGATAGACGGAGAGCCGGTGGCTGCCGTCAGGATTCGGCTGGACTTCGCGCATAAAGTCAAGCGAAGGGTGGGCGTGCCGCACTTCCTGCTCGGGATGCGCGAGGTACCATTGCACGTGGTAGTCGATCAGGCACTGAAACGCGCCGATCAGGAATGACCCGGAACCGCAGGCAGGATCAAGAATGCGGATTTTCTCAATTTGTTTGGGCGTTTTGCCCTCGATGATTTTGCCCACGGTGTTTTTGACGATGTAGTCCACAATATATTGCGGCGTGTAATAAACCCCGCCCGCCTTGCGGACTTCCGGCTTCTCTTCCACGAAAACGCGCGTCGCCTTCGGGCGGATGGTGCTGCCAAGGTACCGCTCGTAAATCGAGCCCAGAAGCTCGACGCCGATCACGTCAAACCGGTAGGGGCTTTTGGGCGGATAGAGGCGCTCGATGATGCCCGCCAGAACTTCCGAATCGATTTTGACCTCTTCCGAGAGGTGCGGCTTGAAGATTTCGCCGTTGAAGTCCTCGTTGACGCGGTGGAAGAGGTCGTTAAGCCATTCGAAGATGTGAAATTTGCCGCCGCGCGCTTCCCAGTCCTCTTTTGCCTCGCGGAGTTGGTACTTGCGGATGATGTTGCGGTCTTCCGCGATGCGGACGAACACGATTCGGTCCAGCAGCCGCTGGACAACTTCGTTCAACTGCCGGGCCGTCAAACCGCGGTTGTTCTTGTAAATGTTCCTCGCCAGGGCCGCTCGCCATCCCGTCATTTCATCGAGAAACGCCTGGTCGACGGGAATGCGCAGCCGCTGGGTGCGCCGGTCGCGAGGCAGCATGGCTTCGAGCGAGCCCGCCGCCACCCGCTCGCGTGAGAACTCCCAGAGCTTTTCAACGTTCTTCAGGTATTCGGTGTACCGGAGCTTGAGTAGAAGCCCTTCGTCCGGCCTCCGCTCATCGGGCTTGATGGAGGCGTCGTAGAAGCGCAGTTCTTCAAAGTCCGTCAGGATGACGAAGAAAACCGATTTGGTGTTCCAGGCGTATGTCTTGGCCTGAATGATGTGCCGGGTATCGTCCAGGCGCTCGGAAGGCGTCTTGGCCTCGACAAAAAACCGGGTCCGGCCGCTGATGCGGAAATTGTAGTCCGGGCGGCCGTCGGTGTCGATGTCGCCCTTTTCGACAAGGACATCACGCTCGTGATGCGGGAGACCGGCCTGGTTCTCAACGTCCCAGCCCAGCGCCCGGAAAAAAGGGTCGATGAAGTCAACGCGAGCCTGCGCCTCCGAGTAGTCCTTTGAAAGGTAGTAAGCTCGGTCGTTTTCGAATTTCGCGATCAGCTTCTGAAGATCGTTCTCAAATTCCGCGAGCGAAGAGGTCAAAATGAGACTCCCGTTGCAGCAGCACGCCCGGTCAATGGCGCGAGGGCATTCTATTCAAGAATACGCGCGACTGCAACGGGGAAGCGAGTAGGGATGCCAATTTGAATGTTCCGTGGGCTTGCAGGGCATTGGTGAATTGTGATTTAGTCATGGGTGATTGCGCGAGCGAAGGCGGCAATCTTTCAATCCTCAATCCGTCAATCGCAAATCTCCGATGCCCCGCCAGGAGCCTCGCGTAGTAGGCTAGATACGGCCTTGGGGCGGCGGAATGGGACCAATGGGACATTCGGAACAAAAAACTTCTGATCTTGTAACTTACAGATAATACATGACTTATAAAATTACTGCGCTGCTGAAAATCGAGCATTCCCGCGGCTTGTGTTGCTCAACGGCACACCGGGTAAAAATTGCAGGGTTCACCCCAAGCGCCACGGCGGTGGGAGATTGTGATAGCTCGTTTCGCTCTCGTTTTTCCCAAACCCTTCAATTTCGGGGATCCGATGTCCCAAGGTAATTCCATCGAGTTCACCATCGAGTTCACCTGCTTGTGTTTTCCCCTGCTTTTGGGTAAGATGCGTTTGCTTTTTCTTGTTTCTCATGATCCATTCTCAGGGAAATGCCGAGCTATTGCCGGTCATCGGTTTCGGTGCCGGGCTGCTGTTTTTCTTTCGCGGGCTTCGGTTCTACCGCGAAACCCTGCTGGTGGCGGACACGCCCGCCATTCCCATCCGCAGCGTCGCCATGGGCCTGGTGCAGGTTCACGGGGTGGCCAAAGGCGACGGAGCATTCCCGAGTCCGGTGAGTGGGCTTCCGTGCTACGCTTTCAAAGTGCGGATTGAACGCTGGAGACAAAACTCGAACCGTGGCGGCTGGTCACACTACAGGACCGATGTGAATGGCACCCGGTTTTACCTTGAGGACGACACGGGGCGCGTGCAGGTGGACCCTCGCGGGTCTGATCTCGATTTGCCCAAGAACTGCCGCCGCACGGTCCCGGAATCCATGTGGAGCATGTGGAGCGATAAGGAAGCAGATTTCCCCTCGACGGAGGCCGGCGCGGCGCTTCTGGAAGTCCGCTCCGATGATGACCTTCTGGAGTATGCCGAGGGCATTGGAGGGATGAGCAACACCCGCTACCGCTTCACGGAGTATTGCGTCCTCCCGGGCAATGAATATGATGTCATCGGAACTTGCACGGAGAATCCCCATCCGAGCGGTCCGGATGACCGCAACCTGATCACCAAAGGTCAAAATGAGCAGACTTATCTGATCTCATCGAAGGCGGCGGGGCAACTGGAACGCAGCTTGCGCTGGAAATCCGCCCTGATGGTTTGGGGCGGCGTAGCGCTGGCGGCCGCCTGCGCGGCGTTCTTGTTGGCTGAATTCGGCTTATTCTAAACGGAAGCCGGAGAGAGGAGGAACATGGGTTTCACGCTTGTTATCGGTTTGGTTGTCATCTTGGTGCTGGTTGCTTTGGTCTTCTACACGATCAGCATCTATAACAGCCTGGTGCGGCTTAAGAATGACATCGATAAAGCGTGGGCGAACATCGACGTTCTGCTCAAGGAACGTCATGACGAGTTGCCCAAGCTGATCGCAACCTGCAAGGGCTATATGCAGTACGAGCAGAAAACGTTTGAGCTGGTGACGGAGGCGCGCAGCGCCTATCAGAAGGCCACCACCGTCCCGGAAAAAGCCCAGGCCGACAGCATGATCACCGGCGCGCTCAAGAGCCTGTTCGCCGTTACGGAAAATTATCCGGAGTTGAAGGCCAACAACAACTTCATGCAGCTCCAGCAGCGCATCACGGAACTCGAGGAAAGGATTGCCGACCGCCGCGAGTTCTTCAACGACAGCGTCAATGTTTACAACATCCGCATCCAGCAAGTGCCGGACGTCTTTCTCGCGGGCCTGATGCATCTTGAGCGTCGCGATTTGTTCAAAGCGGCCGAAGATGACCGTCAGGACGTGGAAGTAAAATTCGCCTGAGAGCCTTGGCCCTCTCGGCCGGGGACTTCGATGGTGAAGCTCCAGCGCGGTGTGGCAGCGTTCCTCGATTTCCCCTGCTTATTCAGGGCCTGTCTCCGCAGGACCTGAAGACCTTCCCTTTCATAAGTGCACTTCCGAGCTGAGCCGTAGAATCTTGAGTCCAGCGTATTTGCCTTGATCAGTCTTCGCCTCGAATTTAGGCGTTCCGCCGTGTGGCACTGCGTCCCATCACCATCAGCGAGCTGCCAAAGGGCAGAGGCAATGCGCCCCAGGTCTTCTGCTCGAAGCAGGATAGCCGGTAAAGCGATCCGTTGATCCATCTCGGAGGAACCGCTGCGGGCTTGGGTTCGGAGCGAAGCGCCCGCTCCGCGACACGGGTCATTAGCTTGGCCGGGAACATCCATTGGAAAAAGTATTTTTCCATCTCGATTTCAAGCCCCACCGCCTGGGCCAAATCGCGAAAGCTGGCCTTGGTGTAGCGCACCAAATGCCCATTGATGATGTCATGGTTTGTCCACAATAGGTTGAATGCGGGGACGGTCACCAGAACGGTGCCGCCCGGCTCGATCAACGCCAGCGCATGTCGAAGCGCCTTCGCGGGGGCAGGGAGGTGTTCCAAAACGTCGAGGAAGAGGATGAGCGAGAATCGCTTGGCGGGTTGAAAGTTCTCATCAAAGGGACCGATGTGAATGCGCGAGTAGTGAGGTCCCGTCCTGCTGACCACGGCTTCAGCCGGTTCGACTCCGTCGACCTCTCCGAACTGGGCCAACTGATCGAAAAAAAGCCCGTCGCCGCAACCGACATCCAGAATTCGCTTCCACCCCTGGGGTGGCTGCATGGCGCGGAGGGTGTCTAGAATGAACCTCTCCCGGGCGCGCCACCACCAATGGTGCTCGTAGAGTTCGCGATAATGTTCAGCGTAATCAGCACGCACAGTGGGATTCCATAGGGTCAGTCACTTGTCTTAGCGGCAGCGTCCGGTTCCCCGCGCCGGTCGCCCGCCCGCACCTGCGAGCTCTCGAACGTACTTTGACCCAACGCGTCGGAGGGAACATCACCGATGATCTTGTTGATGATGTAGACGGGGCGGGCCTTGATTTCCTCATAGATGCGTCCGACGTACTCGCCGATTATGCCGAGGAAGAAGAGAAGAACGCCTGAAAGGAAGGTAATGAGGAAAACCAGTGCCGTGAAGCCCCTTGGAGACTGGTTGAGGAAGAATTTTGCATAGAGCGAGTAAAGGGCATAAAGCCCTGACATCCCGATGGCGAGTCCACCCAGCAGGGTGGCGGCCCGGAGCGGCACAATGGAGAAGGCAAAGATTCCGTCCGAGGCCAGTTTCAGCAGTTTGAGCAGGCTGTACTTGCTCTTGCCCGAGTGCCTCTCAGCACGCTCGATGGGAATACCCACTTGGCGATAACCAACCCAGGTTCGCAGGCCGCGTAGGTAACGATTCCGTTCCGGCATGCGGCGAAGTTGGTTCACCACTCGGCGCGACATCAGACCGAAATCCCCCGCGTCCAATGGGAGCCTTAAGTCCGACAATATTGCCTGTAACCGATAAAAGAGAAAATAGCAGGACTTGAGCCACCAGTTCTCCTTGCGAGCAGCGCGCGTCGCATAGACCACATCGTAACCTTGCTCGAATTGCTCGATAAAAAGCGGGATGGATTCCGGCGGGTCTTGCAGGTCGCCGTCCATCAGCACCACGGCATCACCCCGGACATAGTCGAGGGCGGCCGTTAGCGCCGCCTGGTGTCCGAAATTCCGGGAAAGCGAAATCACGGTCACGCGCGGGTCCGCCTGGGCCGATTCCTCAAGGATCTCGAGCGTGCGGTCGGAACTTCCATCGTCAACAAACAGGATTTGGTGCGGGCCGCCGGCCGCGCCGTCCAGAACCGCCCGCGTTCGGCGGAGCAGTTCGGGCAAAACGGTCTCCTCGTTGTGGACCGGTACCGCGACGGAAAGACGGAATCGTAGGCTCATTTTCTTGACCGCCCTTGGAAGTAAACCATATTCCACAAGGCTGTGCCGAACGCCTTCAGATCATAGCGTTCAACCACCACAGGCTCGAATGTTTGTTCCGCCAACGGCTCCCTCCAGCGCCGGCGCGCGGAAGTGTTCGTCATAATCTGTTCGATATGCTTCATGGTGCTTTGGCGGCTGCAACCTGCGACTCCCGGTCCGCAGCGTCCGAATAGGGCAGCAACGTCGGCGGATGATCGTCGGCATCAACCAGCCATGCATGCCGGTCCTTGAAATATTGGATGAGTTCCGCATTTTTAGCCGGACCCATGTCGCGTGCCCAGATGACTCTTGCTGAGTTGATATCGGCCCTGTTGTAGACCCATTCGTGAAAAGATATCTCGTGGTCGGGGTTGTAGTGAACGATCACAAGCTGGCGTCCCGGGTAGCTCTCGAGCTTCTCGAGCACCGCAGCGCGTGCGTGGTTGGAGGGCCCCAAGGAGCACCACGTTGGCTGGCCGGGTCCCGGCCACTGGGCCGGCAAAGGCAAGCGCAAGGGATTGGCGGCCACCCGCAGCGCCAGCAGGAGCAGGCAGACCGACGGAACGGCTCGCGTGATAAAAAGGCCCGTGGGCTTGCTGCGCCACTGCCAAGTGCGCAGACGCCGCATAGCTTGTAACACGAGCGCCAGTATGACACAAGTGATTGGGGCGGCGTAATGCGGATTGAAATCTATCGGCAGCATCGTTCCTGCTATCACGACTCCGCACACCGTCAACAAGAAGCGCGTGTTGGGGCTTATCTGCTTCCAAGAGAAACCGTACGGTAGGGCCAGCGACACCAGCAGAAGAGGAAGCGTGAAAGCGAATCCCAGGTAAAAACTCCAAATCTCAAAAATCTCTCTTAACTCACGTTGAACAAGGCCTGGAACTGTCCGGCAGGCCTCGTAGGCGGTGAGCACATGGGTAACTAAGAAGGACCGGAACATCGGGTGATGATAATCCGGCAGGGGTTTCATCTTTTGCCAGGGAAAATACGGCACCGGCTCATAAGTGTGAACGTAAACCATGTAGGGAGGTTGAAGGGGGTTCCCGGTGGTGCGCCAGAAGTAATAGCCCATGGCCGCCACGGTCAGCGCCAGGACCAGCAACAGCGGCGTGGCGACACGCCTGAGTACGAGGCCGAGCGCAGGCCCCTTCTTTCTCCATAGCCACACCAGGAGCGCCGCCGCTACCGGGATGCCGAAAAACAGCCCTTCATAGGGTCGGCTGTTGGCCAGAATAGCAAAGCCCAGTCCCATCAGCAGAGCATCGCGAGGCCGCTGCTCCTCCTTTAAGCGTGGCAGCGCACCCAACACCAGCGCTCCGCCAATCGCCGCCACGGCTCCTCCCCAATAACTATTCACCCAGTAGTTGAAAGTTCCCAGGCGAATGACCGCCAGCAGACCACCTAGCAGCGCCCACCCCGCAGGCATCCAGCCTTGCAGCATCCAGCAGATGGCAGCGCACATCAGGCCTCCGCTTAGCCAGATGCCCCAAAACGGGTGACCCAAAATCACCTGGCCAACTGCCATGATCAAGCCCTGGGCAGGATAAAACATGGTTGTGTAAGTCGGCTTCCAGATGATGTAAAAACTCTCGAAATGCACCCACATGGGGTTGGTGGGATTGGTGAGCCGCCCGTGCGCGAAGGTGTCTGAGAGCAGCAGGTACCCGTACTCATCGTGAACCCCTGGCTGGGGAATGGGCAGGATGGGCAACAGTGCGGCGCGCGCCGCCAAGGCCACAAGCCCCACGACCAGAACCGAAAGTTCTCGCCGCTCGGCCAGCCTGCTGAAGCCTCGCTCCAGCGCTTCAAACCAGCGCGAACCCAGATTCGGAACAACGAAGGCCAGCACAGCAGCAAGAAGAACCAGCCCGGCCTCAATGGCAGTAAACATTCACCTCCTCTTGATTCCCTGTTTTCAAGACCCGCGGCGACTCGCGCAAGTTGCAACGAGCGCGATTATACGCGAACCGGGCGGGGGTCCAGGTCAGCTATTTTACTGTAGTCGGGGTCAGGAGCAAGCTTCACTTGTTTTACCGCCATCTGGGGAGGCCGGAAATCCCTTTTGCCAGTTTGCGGTTTTCAGTGGAGAAGGTGCAGAAAGAGGATAGAAAGCGGGAGGCGGCACAGGTTCTGTGCCGCCGGGTTTTCCTGTCTTAAAGAACGCACCGCACCGGGGAGCGTCATGGTCGCCAATTAGTTGTCGAGCGGCTCGGTGATCATGCCAAGCCCCGGCTTTGGTCGAGTGTCACAGTAGGAGTTTGATCGCTACATCTGAGCTTGCAGGATCTCTCCGGGAAGACGAGCCATCCTGAACTTGGGTGGTGCCGTCATTCGATCCGTGCCGGGTCTCGTCTGATCCTGCCTTTTGGGCAAGTCCCTCTGCGTCTGGATCCGCTCCATCTGAATGCCCAGAGTGCGCTCCAATTGATGCAGGTCGGACCGCTGCTCCCTGGAAAAGAGCGTGGAAGCGACGCCTCGTTCGCCGGCACGTCCGGTACGCCCTACCCGATGGATGAAGTTCTCTGCAATTTCGGGCAGGTCATAGTTAATGACGTGGGCGATGTCCTGGACGTGAATGCCGCGGGAGGCCAGGTCCGTTGCGACCAGGACCCGGTATCGCCCCTGCTGAAATCCGGTGAGCGCGGCCGTTCGCTGGGATTGCGACCGGTCACCATGAATCATGGCCGCAGCGAACCCGTTGCGATTAAGGCTCTTGGCAAGCCGCTCGGTCCCGCGCTTGGTCCGCGCAAAGACCAGGCAGCGTCCTGTCTCTTGAGCGAGCAAACGCTCGAGCGCATCCTGTTTGCGGTCCGGGGCAACTTCCATGGCCTGGACCCGCACGTTCTCGGACGGCTTTAGGATTGAGCCAAAGGCGAGACGCACCGGGTTCCTCATGTAGTTATCGACGAGGCGGGCCGCCGAGGCTTCGAGCGTTGCGGAAAAGCACATGGTCTGGCGCTCTTTGGGCAATCCCCCCACAATCCTCCGAATCGCGGGAAGAAATCCCATGTCCAACATGCGATCGGCTTCATCGAGAACAAGCATCCGCAGCGCGCTGAAATTAATGAGCTTGCGGTCAAGAAGGTCTTCCAACCGGCCGGGAGTGGCGACCACCAGCCGCGCTCCCCTGCGCAGGGCGTTGAGTTGTTGTCCTTCGGATAATCCACCCACCACCAGAGCCGAGCCTGGAAGTTCTTTGCCCCTCAACCGCTCGTACTGGTCCGCAACCTGCATGGCGAGTTCGCGCGTGGGGACAAGCACGAGCGCCGCAATCCCCGGCATCCGCTGCTTCAGCAGGTGTTCCATGATCGGGACCAAAAACGCCAGCGTCTTGCCGGTTCCGGTCTGCGCGGTGCCGAGCACGTCCTTTCCTTCGAGCGCGCAAGGAATCGCCGCGGCTTGAACCGGAGTCGGCGTCGAAAAGCGGGCTCGAGACAGTCGCTCCTTTGTGTAAGGTGAAATCGGTAGTTCTGAAAAATTCTGCACTAGTCTTATCTCTCTTTTTCTGGCGCGCGCCTATACTTCTGCACGAGCGCCATAGCTGGCATTGCCAGGCTTCTTTGATTTACGCTAAAAACATACGGAGAAAACTGAAGGCGGGAATTCTCGGATCACGCACTAAATTAATCGGATCAGCCGCACCACACAACCGCGGTGTTAAGCGCAAAGAGAGTATAGCACAACTTGCGGCACGTCGATTTAATATTTGATGGCGGGTCAATTTGACGTAGAAGCGGCTTTATGCCGCCACATGGCGAGGTAAACTCGCCGCTACCCCAGCCTAATTGGCGCACCACCTAATATTTCGGTAGTGGGCCAATTTCCGGGTAGGCCCTTACCCATCCACTGAGCCCGCGAGAGGTCGAAGCAGCGATCCCTAAACTACTCATTATATAGGGCGCCATAAGTCGGCGACGGTCATTTATTGTAGCGCCGCTCGGCGGCAAGCACTGCTTGCCTGAGCGGCGAAATCCGCCGGTCGCAGACCGGCGCTACAGTTTTGGAGCGTCGCCGACTTATGGCGTTACGTATAGAAACGCCAAGACCGATGGGAGGCTGGCCCATCGGGGACCTCTCCGACTGCCCGCGCCAGTCTCCGCACGAAAACTCGCGACGCAATTGAGTATTGACGCCTGCGGGTCTGTCCGGTAGAGTACCGAGCGTTAGTCCTATAACACAGGGGGTGAATCGATGGCAGGCAAAGTGGATCGGAGAAACTTTCTGAAAGCGGGCAGCATCATGACGGCAGGAACATTCATCTCCGGCGGCATGACATATCATGCGATGGCCGAGGAGCAGGGCGAGCCGGCAAAGCCCGTGGCCGCCAACGACCATTTGCAGATCGCCCTGATTGGGGCCGGGGGCCAGGGACAATACGATACGCAGATAGCGGCGGAGATTCCCGGGATAAAGGTGAGAGCCGCCGCCGACTGTTATGGCGGGCGGCTCGTCCACGCCAAAGAGCTTTGGGGCGCCGACATCCAAACCACCAGGAACTATGCCGAAATCCTTGAGCGCAAGGACATCGACGCGGTGATCATCGGCACGCCCGACCATTGGCACATGCGGGCCGCTGTCGATGCCATGAACGCGGGCAAAGACGTCTACTGCGAAAAGCCCATGATCCACCTTTACTCCGACGGCCCCAAAATCATCGCCACGGCAAAACGAACCGGCCGCATCATCCAGATCGGCAGCCAGCGCGTCAGCTCCATGATTTATCGCAAGGCGAAGGAATTGCTGGCCTCGGGCTCGATTGGCAAGCTCAACATGGTCAACGCCTGGTGGGATCGGAACTCCTCCATCGGCGCCTGGAATTATTCCGTCCCGCTGGATGCCTCAACCGAAACCTGCGATTGGCCTCGCTTCCTGGGTACGGCGCCGAAAATTCCATGGAATCCGGAACACTTCTTTCAATGGCGAAAGTGGAAGGCGTATGGTTCGGGCGAAGCCGGAGATTTGTTCGTGCACTTGTTCAGCGGCACCCATTTTGTCGCCAGCGTTAACGGGCCCACGCGAGCCATGGCCACGGGCGGGCTTCGCTACTGGCGCGACGGCCGCGACGTGCCAGATGTGTTGGTTGGACTATTTGACTACCCTGAGGGCTTTAATCTAGGCGTTCGCGTCAACTTTGTCGATGGAGGCTCCGAAAGCGAGGGCCTGATCTTCACGGGATCAGAAGGCACCATGACGATCGGCGGAGGCGGAGTAAGCGTTTCACGAGTTCCGCGCCAGAAAGAGCCCGGTTACCTCATTAAAAGCTTTGCCGACGCCATGCAGAAGGAATTTTTGGCCGCTTATCGCAAGAAATACCCCATCCAACATCCCACGGGCGAGATCCCGCTGGCTGAGGAGAAATATATTGCCCCGCATGGTTACAATGACAGCTACGATCATTTGAAGAATTTTTTCAACTCTGTGCGGACCCGGCAGCCGGTTGTGGAGGACGCCGTTTTCGGATATCGCGCCGCAGGGGCGGCGCTGTTGAGCAACCTCAGCTACGACCGCCAGAAGATTGTCCGATGGGATCCTACGGAAACGAAACTGCAGGATTGAAGGCAGCGCAGAGTCTGTGGGTTTTAGACTCTGCGGTTCTCGGTCTCGGTACGAACGAAAAGCCATCAGAGTTTCGGAACGGCGAAACCCTGCGCTGTCGGCTGCCCGCCCGCTGGTTAGACTTTTTCGGCAGCGTCGAGCATGTTCTTCACCAGCCCCGAGCTTGTGAACTCGGCCACCGATTGTCTGGCCAGCGCCATCGGGACCACCCACATTGCCAGGTTCGAATAATAGTCGTCACCCCACAGGGGCAGCCCTGTTTCACCGTTCAGCAAACACCGCTGGTTCCACGGGGACCGCGTCTTCACCGCCATCGCTTCGTACAGCCTGCGGGCGATTTCAAGACCCGTGTCCCGTTGTCCCTCGTACATAAACGTCATGGCGGCACACAGGTTTTCACCCACAAAAATATTCATTCCAAAGTCCGCTTCGGGACTAAATTTGGTATCGAAGGGTTTTCCCTCAGGCGTGACTCCATTGATCAAACCGTACGAAGTTGCCCCCAGGTTGAGCCGGGTGATCTTTTCAAGCGCTGAATGAACTCGCGCTTGGGGAAGCACGTCTTCCAATCCGATCACCTTCGTGCACCATTGCGCCATGAGCTGATTGGCAAGCAGCACGTCGTTCAGCTTGCCGGTCTTCACATCGTTCCAAAGGCGATAATAGGATCCCGTCCAAAGCCTCTCGTTAAAAGCGTCCTGGGCCTTCCTCAGCCGCTCGGTGCACTCAGCAAGAAACTCGTGGTCCCCCATCACCTTGGCGAGCGCCTTCCCCGCCGCAAGCGTCGCCAGCCAGGTTCCTGCAACGTAGCTCGAGACGCCGTGCCAGGGCCAGCAATCGTAAAACTGATTGGCAGGCCAAGCCCCGCCCGGAAGAACGTGCGGTTGATCGTGAACCAGCCCGCAATGATCGTCATCCAGAAGATACAGGTAGCGAATCCCCCGCTTGGCGGAGTCGTAGAAGTGGGCGAGTTGCTTTCGGTCGCCGGTGCGAAGATATAGCCGGTAAACCATTTGGGCATACTGGCCGGAATTCAGCGGGTGCTGGCAGTGGTGCCGCGGATCGCGCATGCTGGTTGGGGTCCCAAAGCAGAAGGGGATTTCTCCGTCGGATATTTGGAAGTGCCGGAACGCATTGAGGGTTGTCGCTTCCAGTTCCGGGTAGAAAAACAAAAGCGGAAAGTGGCCATGCATGCGGCAGACCATGGTTTCGACAATGGGGCACCCGGTATGGCTCTCGCTATGCGTGAACCAGCCATCTTCACCCCACCAGTCATCGTCCCGCGTGTGAGCGATCCAAACTGAGTTCTTGGCGTGGCTGTAAAGTCCCTGCACCAGGGCGTCCTTCAACCATTCCGGCAATCCCGAACGATAGATTTCCCCTTGCCAGGCCAGAACACGCCGCAAAAGAACGTCGTGGTGGCGCAACCCGAAATCCGCAACGTCTTCCGCGCTCCCAAACCGCTGAATGTAACGATTGACACGAAGCTCGCCACCACTGTCGTGCCAATACGGGCTATGCCAGCCGACCGCAAAACGCAGGCGCCGGACTTTTCCTGCCGGCACACTCGTTTCCAGAGAAAAGATTCCTTCCTGTTTATTGCGCACAACAATTCCCTCCCCACGCACCGCGAGCGAGCAGCCTTCGGGCGGCGCAGGGAATTTCAGGTTGAGCTTGAGAGGCAAATTCGTGCTGGAAGTATTTTGCAGTTTCAGATCGAACAATGCCACGGGGGTATTGGACACCGCGGCGTCCCCCACAATATACGGCGAGAAGGCTCTGATCAACGCCTTCAGGGGAAGTTCTTTGAAGGTGGCCTGCAAATCGACGACCGGATAATGGCCCCAGTAGGAAATTTGCGTGGAAGAAAGCGGCACGTTGATCGTTCCGTTGTTCACCGTAAGCCAATCCTTGAAGTACTTTTTGGGCGGGACGATATTGTTGAAGATGGAATGAAACCCGATCTTCCCGTCCCCTTCCAGGGTCATGTATCCCGTGCCCAGACCGCCCAATGGAACGCCTTCGGCGAGCTGGCCTCCGTCGAAGACCAGCGCGGGAACCGGCGAGGGGAAACCCTCGGCCCTCAACATCGTCCACTGGCTCGCCATGCCGGCGGATGCCGGCGGCCAATCAGCCTTGACGCCTTCGGATGACATCACGCCGGCTTCAAGCGAATTCTGGGCGGAAGCCCTGCTGGAACTTAACCCCAGCATGGTGGCGCCGCCTAAGACGGTCAATAATTCTCTACGTTTCATGGCTTATTCCTTCCCCGTGTCTCTCGCACAGGCTGCCGAGATGGACCTGCTCGATCTGGGTCAAAACATAACAAAAAAAGAAACCGGTTTCATCCAGATCTGCTTTTTTGCCTTCCTTCCGGAGTCCGCTTTTTGATGGTTGCTTTAATCGGTTGAATTCGGCTGCTTCCCGACTCGCAAGACCGCATAAATGAACCAATGATATAGCAGACTACACTATGTCCGCCCGGATATCGAGAAATTGCATTTAAGGCCCGGCGCCCTTCACTGCGGACAAAAAAAGCAAAGCATGTGCCTTTTGTGGCACACTGGATCTATGGTCCACGGCTGGGAAAGCAAATCGGTGGAAGCGCAAAAGGATCTTGCCGAATCACGGCCAGCTCCTTTAGCCTCTGCCCGTTTGACTTCGGACGAATGCCAGCGCCTCCGTGAGCGTGGAAGTCTTGAGCTTTCCCGCAGCCGCATCATGCAAGAACTTGCCTCGGCAACGCATCCGCACCGCCGTCAGTCGCTGGAGGCCGCCCTCCGGCATCTTGAACAAAAGCTTGCAGCCTTGGGTTAAGAACTTCACATCCAGCATGCCGGATAACCTCAGGTTTGTTTGCATGTAGGGAGCTGGGGTGACGTTATCTCGCGTTACTTGCTTCGTAGGGAGATCACTCCCGGCGGCAAATTCCCGAATGTTACTTGAACAGTAATCTCTCCGGGCTTCGGTGTGCTTTGCACCAGCATGCGGCCCACGCCTCCCGAAATCTTCGCCTTCGGCCAGCCGCCGATTCCGCGCAGGATGCCGGGGCCCGTGACCTCAAAATGGGCTTCACCCGATAGGGGAACGCAAACGCCTTCGGCGCCGCGCACGCGAACCGTGAGTTCCGCGACATCGGCGCCGTCCGCCTCGATCATCGCGGGATGAGCTTGAACGTCCAGTTTTGCGGGAGGCCCGGCCGGGCGCAGTTCATCCGTGAGTTCTCTTCCGCCCGAATGGGCTACCGCCTTCAGGGGAGCCGGCTCATAAGCGACTTCCCATCGCATGGGGTTTTTGCCCTTCCGCACCCCTTGCGAGCGACCTCCCAGGAACAACTCCACAGAATCGCAATTTGTAACTACGGTGACCGCGCGCGGCTTGCCTTCTTCACCCGGCCACGTCCAGTGGCCGCACAGGTGGACCATTGGTTCTCGCGTCCAGCGGCTCTTGAGGTAATACCAAAGTTCTTTGGGTAGGCGCGTGGAGTCCACCGCCCCGGAGTGTTGCTCGGGCCAGGAGCCCCAATAATCGGTGCCGTAATCGTGCATGCACCACAAGGTGCTTCCGGCCATGTACCGGCGTGATTCTAGAATGTCGAGATGGGCTTTGACTTGATCGATCTGCTTCATCTCGGCGTCCAGATCGCCGCGCAGCGCGGTGGCATTCGAGTGTTCGCTGGTTACGAGCTTGCACTTGGGCAAAAGGGCGTGAACCCGGTCGATGTGCGTGGTGTTGTAGTTGATCCCCAGCACGTCGGGCACTTCCACGGTGCCCAATTTCAGGCCCTCTTCAGGGTTGTTGTCGGCGTAGACGGTAAGCCGCGCCGGGTCTGAGGTATGGGCCACGCGGTTGAGGCGCTCAAACATCGGGCGGGAGCGGCCCTCGTTCATCAATCCCCAGAGAATAATGGAAGGATGATGGGCGTCGCGCGCGATCATCTGGCGCATCATTGCTTCGGCGTTCTGCACGAACTCGTCGCCGCCAATGTACTGCCAAGTAGCGATCTCTTCGTAAACCAGAACGCCCAGCCGGTCGCAAGCGTCCAGGAAAACCGGGTGCTGCGGATAGTGCGACAGACGCACAAAGTTCGCTCCCGTTTCTTTCAGGATCTCCACATCGCGTACTTGCAGGCGGTGGGGCAGGGCATTCCCGAGGCCGGGATAATCCTGGTGCCGATTCATGCCGCGCAATTCCACCCGTTTTCCATTCAAGAAAAAACCGTCGTTCACTTTGAATTCGTACCCGCGAATGCCGAACCGGGCGGTGTCTTCGTCGGTGGGAGTAGCGCCGTCGCTCAGTTGGACGGCTGCCGAGTACAAGCGAGGCGTCTCGACCGACCACAGCGCGGGGTTGGGGAGAGGATTGAAGGTGACCTCCAGAGTTTTTTCCGTGCCCGGCGCAAGCGCCGCCCTCAGGGTTTTCTCCCCGACAACCTTTCCCGCCGGATCGCGGAGCTGCACCTTGGCGGTGCAATGGCGCATGTCAGGGCAGCCGTTGTGCACCTTCACCGCTGCATGCACTACGGCCGCCGTTTCCGAAGCTCGCGGGGTGGTCACGCGAATCCCATACTGCGGGATGTACAAGCGGTTTTTGATGACCAGGGCGGCTTCGCGGTAAAGGCCCCCATATAGATCGTAGTCGGGAATGTCTTTTCCCGGCAGCACGTTCGGGTCATGAACATTGGTCACCTTAAGAGCCGCCAGGTTGTCGCCGGGCCTGACGAAGTTCGTGACGTCCGCGCTGAAGCCGGTGTAGCCACCCTGGTATTGGCCCACGTGGTGCTCGTTCACCCATAGGTCTGCCACGGAAAAGGCCGCGCCGAATTCCAAAAAGACTTCTCGGGAAACTTGCTCGGATGAAAGCGTGAAGTGTTTTCGGTACCAGCCGATCCCCCGGTAGTATCCCCGCACCGGCGCAAAAGTGTTCTGCGCATTAAAGGAATGCGGCAGCACCACCGGGTCCCACCCCGGACCTTGTTCGAAGGTGCCAAGCGCCTGGCCGGCAACTTGCCCAACGTCGTATTCTCCCAACCGGAAGCGCCAATCCTGCGAGAATTGGAGCGAGTCCGTCGCGCGCAAAGGCGCATCTGGTGGCATCGCTGGCGCGGCCCCGCGGACTGGTGCGGTCATCCCGAGCGTGCCTAGCACGCCCGCGCCTGCCTTCAAAAACTCCCTTCGCGTGGGCTTTTCCCCTCTGTTCTGCTCATCCATCGGTGCCTCCCGCCAGAGTATACACCCGGAATTTCCACTTTGACTTTTCAAGCGGCTGGCGGATATGCGGTTCGCGGACACCCTTATTGCAGCCGGATTGTTCCGATCCTTGCCCCCAGGGAGAGGGGCTCCTGTCGGGGCGGTGCCCCACCGCCGGTTTTTTGTCGCGTCCGCAGGGGCAATTCCTGAATTGCCCTCCCTCTTGCTCGGGCCTCAGCCACGGTCGGCCTCCCCGGAACCTTCTCCGCCCATGGGAGTATGTTTTCTCTCATCGATGGGCAAGATGCAAGCCACGACGGTGCAATCTCCGTCGCGGGCTTTTTAGGTGTGAAAAACCCGCGACACAAAAAACAGTGTCGCGGCTACCAAGTCACGCGGGGAAAACGCGGGCGGTGAGGACACCGCCTCTACGGGAACACCTATTCTGCCGTGGGGAGGTGGAAGTACATGGACTGCAGGGCGACGCGGCCGGGGCCGGTGAAGCGGTTCCAGGAGATTTGTGCGGCGCTGGCGAAAAGACTGGTGGAGAGCCGCTGGAACATCGTCTGCATTTGAACGCTGGGATCTTTGTAAATCCAGCCGCCCGGCTCGATATCAATCTGCTCGCCCGATTTCAGATCAATCTCAAAGACGTTGCCGTACCCGTGCAGCCAGACGATGCCTTCCGACTGGCGGCAGGCGAAGCTATCCACAAAAAAGCCGGTGCCACCGAACAGAATGTTGCTGACGCCTTTGACGCGCGTGAAACCGTACTCCAGGCTTTCCGTGGCCGCCAGAAACTGGTGCTCGCGGACATCGACGGACTGCCCCTCGGTAAGATGAAGTCCGAAAACGTGGCCGGCGCCGTCGCGGCTGAAGGCGATCCGGCCCGGCCCGCGCGCCTCTGTGAGGAAAACGGGCATGCCGGCGACCATGCGCTTGAAGGCTCCCTGAATGGCCTTGATGCCGACGTCAACTTGCGGATCTTTCCAGAGGAGCACGTGATGCTCAAAGTAAATGGGCATTGCACTTAGCTCCACGCTGAGCGCGGGAACGAGTTCGCCTTGAATGTGATAGGTGACTCCGGCAAAGGATTCGTCACGAGCAGTGGTGGGCAGCAAGACGGGAACAGCCATGATGTCTTCTCCTTATGATTCCACGGGTTAATGCGCGCAATTCGAGCGCGTGGGCGATGGTAACACGCTCGGGCAAGACACCGCAACGAACGGTCGTCCCGTTGGCAATCGAGATGCCATGAGGCAAAATGGTGGGCGAGATAGGGCTCGATCTCAAAGGGTTGTGTCTTGGCGGCTCCGCGTTTTCTTAAGAGGAATCGGATGGCAAGACAACGCATCGACAGAAGCATATCGGGTACACATGGGCGGTGAGACACCGCCCCTAACAGGGACATCATCGACGCAGGCGGGCAGTGGGGACACCGCTTCGACCGTTTGACGGCAAGGGAGGAATCAGATGGTAACGCTGGGTCTGATTGAATACCAGGAGGCAAGCCCGGAAGTGCGGGCGGTTTATGACGACATCATGGCGACGCGCAAGACGGACTGGATCAATAATTTCTGGAAGGCGCTCGCGCACGATCCCGTAACGTTACGCCGGACGTGGCAGAGCATCAAGGAGATCATGGCCGAGGGCGCGCTCGACCGCGTGACCAAGGAGATGATCTATGTGGCTGTGAGCGTCACGAACCAATGCAACTATTGCATTGCCTCGCACACCGCCGGGGCGCGCAAGGCCGGGATGACCGAGGCCATGTTCGGCGAGCTGATGGCGGTGGTGGGCATGGCGAACGAAACCAACCGCCTGGCCAGCGGCTACCAGGTTGAGGTGGATGAGCAGTTCAAAGTTTAGCAGTTAGCTGAAAACCCACTCGCGCGACGTCATCCTGAGCCCGTTCGCCCTCCGCTCGCGAACGGCCCTGAACGAAGCGAAGGGGCTCAGGGTAAACTCAGCAAAGGATCTGCTTTGTTTATTTTCAGGAAGATACAGCAGATGCTTCGCGGAGTTTACCTTGAGCACAGCCGAAAGGCTCAGCATGACGGATAGCCTTTTTTCAGCAACCTGTTGTGCCCTGGAAAGATACACCCCTGCGGCGCGGCCGCTTGCGTTTGCCGGAGTTCAATCCTAGAGTTAGAAGAATCTATTCGCAGAGGGCTTGGGGAAAGGAATGCTTTGTGGCTCTGTTCGTTGGTTTGGCGGGAATTTGCCTGCTGTCCGTAATCCTCTGGGACGCTTTTGAAACCATCATCCTGCCGCGGCGGGTCACCCGGCGCTACCGGCTGACCCGGGCTTTTTATCGCTATACGGGAACGCCGTGGCTCTGGATCGCGCGCCGCATCGGGTCAAGCAAACGCCGCGAAGGGTTCCTGGGCGTCTACGGACCACTTTCGGTGCTGCTGCTTTTCGGCGTGTGGGCGGGCGGATTGATTCTAAGCTTCGGCATGGTGCAATGGGCGGCGGGCTCGCTGCTGGGAGAGCCGTGGACCGTGCAGTCTTTCCGGACGCAGCTTTACCTGAGCGGCACCAGCTTTTTTACGCTAGGCCTTGGCGACGTCACGCCGCACACAGCGTTCGCGCGGGTGGTGACGGTAGCCGAGGCGGGAATGGGCTTCGCCTTTCTGGCCGTTGTGATTTCCTACCTGCCGGTGCTTTACGGAGCGTTCTCGCGGCGCGAAGCAAACATCTCGCTGCTGGACGCGCGCGCCGGCTCACCGCCTACCGCGCCGGAACTGCTGCGCCGGCACACTCGGCAACAGAACCTGGACGCCCTGGGCGATTACCTGCGCGCATGGGAAAGCTGGGCGGCGGAGTTGATGGAAAGCCACCTCTCCTATCCCGTCCTCTGCTACTTCCGCTCACAGCACAACAACCAGTCATGGGTGTCGGCGCTGGCCACCATCCTGGACGCCTGCGCGCTGCTGGTCGCCCATACGGAAGGAGCGCTGCGCTGGCAGGCGGAGCTGACCTTTGCAATTTCCCGGCACGCGCTGGTGGATCTGGCCCAAGCGCTCGCCATTCCGCCCAGGGCCGTTCCTTATGACCGCTTCGATCCGGCCACGCTGGCCGAAATGCGGGAGATCCTGGGCGCGTGCGGAGCGCCCCTGTGCAAGGCGCGCGCCGCCCAGGAAACATTGGAACAACTGCGCCAGATATACGAGCCGTATCTGTTTGGCTTCTCGGAGCGGCTGTTGATGCTTCTTCCTGCGTGGAACGCTCCCAAGCGCGGCAGCGATAACTGGCGGACCAGCGCCTGGGAAAAAGTCTCCGCGCCCTCCGGACCTCCATCCGCTTCACACCTGGAAGACGACGAGCACCTTTGAATTTTCGCCTTTGCCGCGTCTTACGGGCGGACGTAGAGGTAAAGGGTGTGGTGGCCGCCGTCTTCGTCGCTAACTTGCTCGGTCTTCACCGGATTCCAAGCATTCACCGGGAAATCGTGCGCGACGACGCGCGTGCCGGAGCGAAGTTCCTTATCCAGCAGGGGCGCGATCAGGTCATTGACACTGGGCATGAGATACAGCGTCACCACCGTCGCGGGATGGACGTTAACCTCAAACATGTTCCCGTAAATAATTTTGGCCTTTTCCCCAAGCCCCAGCTTTTGAATCCGCGCTGAAGACTCCCGGAAAAGTTTAGGGTCGAGTTCCACTCCCACCGCCTGTGCGCCGAACTTTTGCGCCGCCATGATCACAATGCGGCCATCGCCCGACCCGAGATCGTAAACCACGTCATTTCGACCGACCTTGGCCAACTCCAGCATCCGCTCGACCACCTTCATGGGAGTGGGAACAAACGGCACAATCTTCTGAGAGGTTTCAGGAGGTGCTTCCACCTGGGCTGAGGCTTGCGGAGGCAGCAAGCGGATGCAATCGAAAGCAGCCAAGATGGCAACGAGAGCCGCAACACGCCTGAGTTTGACCCATCGCGACATGTTTTGTCTCCCTTGTTTGAGATTGTCCCAATTTTACCAGTAATTCTCTCCGTACGGGCCGTTTGTGTATGCGTGCCCGGCATGGTTCAATGGAAGTTTCTCGATCGCGGCGATTCGGGTGTGTTTGGAACCACCCAACCTTTTCCGCATCACATGAAGGTACAACTTGCCCGAGGGGAGGAACGCATGAAAATAGGAGAAAAACTCCTGCCTGAGTTCGACCATGAAATGGCCAATACCCGAAAAACCCTGGAGCGAGTGCCGGAAGAGAAATTCGCCTGGAAGCCCCATGAGAAGTCGATGCCAATGGGGCGCCTCGCTTCACACATTGCAGAGATTCCCGGCTGGGTCAGCTTTACGCTGGATAGAGATTCCTTTGACACTAATCCGCCGGGCGGGCAAACAGGTTATCAGCCCATGCTCGCAACGTCACGCAAGGAGTTGCTGGAAGCCTTTGACCGCAACATCCCTGCGGCGCGGGCGGCCCTTGCCGGAGTCGAGGACGAGAAGATCATGCAACCGTGGTCGCTGCTCTCCGGCGGCAAAGTTGTTTTTAGCATGCCTAAAATTGCCGTGCTGCGAAGCTTTATTATGAATCACCTGATCCACCACCGCGCCCAGTTGGGCGTTTACTTGCGGCTGAACGATGTGCCGGTGCCCGCCCTTTACGGTCCGTCGGCGGATGAGAAATAGAGCCCGGCGTTCAAGCAGGAAGCGCGCTTTTTCTACGTTCCCTTTCAGCTTGACGGTCAGCGGAGCCGGATGCAAGAATCTCACGGCACGTCAACCCTTTGAGAAAACGAGTGACGTGCCCTGGGGAGAATTCCGTTGAGCGGCTGCTCGCGCAAACTTGCTTTTTTCGTATGGGTGCTATTGCTGTTCAGCGGCCAGCCTGCGCGCCCGGCATCTCTCTCGATGCTCGCTTGGCCGCCAGTGCCAGTCTTTCATAGGAAAAGGCACGTTAAAGTCTGGGTGAACACGGCGAGCGGGATATACCACTGCCCCGGCACGCGCTGGTACGGCAAGACCCAACACGGCAAATACATGGGCGAATGTAAGGCGCGCAAGGCGGGCTACCGGCCGGCCAATTACCGCCCGTGCGGCTCGGAGTGCAAATAGTGAGCACGGTGCCGCTTCCCGCTGAGTCCCATCCCGGCGCCCAGTCCAATCGGAAAATTAGCGCCGCCAAGCTGACGCTTTGGCCGCTCGTCGCCGCAACGTTTTTTATGGTGTGCGGCGGCGCTTACGGCACTGAGGACATCGTGCACGGCGCGGGCTACAGCCGCGCCTTACTGATCCTGGTGCTCACGCCCCTGCTGTGGAGCCTGCCGACGGCCTTCATGATCGGCGAGCTCGCAAGCGCCTTGCCTGACGAAGGCGGGTACTACGCTTGGGTGCGGAGGGGACTGGGCCAATTTTGGGGATTTCAAGAAGCTTGGTTGTCGCTCGTGGCCAGCATTTTTGATATGGCGATTTATCCCACCTTGTTTATCGCCTACCTCACGCGCCTGGTGCCCTGGGTCCGAGTGGGACACCGCGGAATCGTGATCGGGCTCGCCATGGTGATTGCCTGCACGGCGCTGAACCTGGCCGGAATCCACGCGGTCGGCATGACCTCGCTGTGGCTTTTTCTGGTGCTTTCAGCGCCCTTTGCGCTGATCGTGCTGATTGCGCCATTCAGGGCCGGAATGCTGGTCCATGCGGCGGTAGCTCCCGTGACCTTGAACGTGGGATTGCTGGGAGGAACGCTGGTGGCCATGTGGAACTACATGGGCTGGGACAACGCCTCCACCATTGCGCGGGGCGTTGAGCGCCCGGAACGAACCTATCCGCGGGCCATGATGGTCTCCGTGGTTCTGGTGGCGCTGACCTACCTTCTGCCGGTGCTCGCGGTATTCGTGACGGGCCTGCCCGCTTCGGCGTTTGAAACGGGTTCCTGGGCTGACGTGGCAGGACTGGTGGGCGGCAACTGGCTGCGGGCGGCGCTGGTGCTGGGCGGAATGGTGAGCGGCTTCGGCATTTTCAACGCGCTGGTGATGAGTTACTCGCGGCTGCCACTCGCCATGGGTCAGGATGGCATGTTGCCGCGCGTGTTTGCCAAAGTGCATCCGAGGACCAAGGCGCCTTGGGTGGCGATTCTGGTTTGCGCGGCGGGCTGGGCGCTGTGCCTGGGGCTTGGCTTCGAGCGCCTGGTGACGCTGGACATCATGCTCTACGGAGCAAGCCTGGTGCTGGAGTTCATCACGCTGGTGGCGCTGCGCATCCGCGAGCCGAAGCTTTACCGGCCCTTCCGCGTGCCGGGCGGGCTGGCGGGCGCGGTGCTGGTGGGACTGGTTCCCACCCTGTTGCTCGCCCTCGCCGTAGCCCGCAGCGAGCACGAGGAGGTGCTGGGCATGAACGGCCTTACGTTTGGTCTCGTGGCCATTCTGGCCGGCTTCATCACCTATTACGCAACCTCGCCACTGCGGCGCCGGCGTTCGGAAACCACGAGCGCCACGGATACGTCTGAGATTCCTTCCAGGCAATAAAGAGGTTCGGAGCCGTCCGCTCCTCCGGAACTCGCTTGCCGGGAAGCCCGGCTTCCCGGCAAGCCTACCCCACAGCACAAAGTTAAGTCGCGGCGGCCCGCTAGCGGCTAATGGTAGCGATAACGATCGCGGTCGCGGCGCTCGTCACACTTTTCGCGGAGGTCTCGAAGCTTTTCCCGCGCCTTGGCAGCCTGGCGGCTGCGCACGCCATGGCGGCGAATCGCCTTGTGAAGTTTCTGCTCCTGGCGTTCAATGCGCTTCCCGCAATTGTTGTCGCGATCCCGTGCCTGCGCGGTTCTGCCGGGTATAAGGACCATACCCAGCAGCAGAGCAAGCCCCAGCGGTATTTCCCAGAGCGTTCGTTTTCTGGTCATGGTTTCCTCCTTGGAACAGCCCGCCAAAGTATTCAAGGGCAACGGCCCTTGACCGGCTCGTTCAACCGCTCGGCCCACCTTCGATATACCATACGAACGAGCGACCGCCAGGGTTACGAGCATTGTGAACACAGGGCGGCAGCGGTTTTGGCCGAGCGGCCTAGCGCGATCCATCAGTTCGTTTCGTTGAGGTGAATCGAGATCTGGCCGGCGGCGGGAATACGCACGACGGGCCGCACAGCCTGTGCGTTGTTGTTCTCGGTGCTGGCACCCTGGTACGGCTTGACGTGATGGTTGGATCTCTCATTGGCCATCCTGCCGCTGTATTCCAAAAAGGTGGTGCCGCAGCCGGTCGCTAATAATGCCAATAAGAAAATCAGTGAGCTCATCAGCAGGCGCCGCGAGTTGAAGAGTTTTTCGATCATCATTGAACCTCCTTAATCTTATTGAGAGTTGCAAAATATAGTGACAGTTTTTCTTGTAGCGCCGCTCGGCGGCAAGCACTGCTTGCCTGAGTGGCGAAAGACGCGGGTCATAGACCCGCGCACCAGCGGCGGTTGTCACTATATTTTGCAAGCATCAGTAATTATGATGTTTTAAGCTGCCCCTTTGTTTCCTCAAGCTATTTTGCCATGAGCGGCACCGGCCGCGAAAGGGTGCATCAAACTAAAAGTATTGAGCAGCCTCCGAAGGAATCTTTCTGCGACACGGCACACAAGGAAAACGCTGGAAACCCTTGATACAATAATAAGCCGCAAGCCGGAGACTCGCGAGGAGCATGTCCCCGCAAGCACGGGGCAAAGAGGCGAGAAGTGGATCGGGCCGAAGAGCGGCGGCAAATTGCCGCGCTTTCCGCCGGCGCCTCGGAGACTGGGATTTGAAATGAGGGGCAAACCTGTATGAAGGGGTCACAGAAGCTAACGCTTGCAGGACTCCTGGCGCTTGTGGGTGTTGCGGCGGCGGGCTTGGTCCTTACGAACAGACCTCCCGGCAGCAGCGCCAAGCCCAAGCAGGCAAACGGGGTGATAAGCGACCAGGCGCCGACCGCAGACGAGCGGTTGCTCTCTACCGCGCAAAGGCTGGCCGCTCTGGCGGTCAGCTCCGAGGAGCAAGAACCTGCCCAGGATGCGGTACGACTGGCGGACCGGGATGTGGACCTGGCGTTTGCGGACGCTTTGCGCAGCGCCAGCCAGCAGTCCGCTCCCTTAACCGCTGGGGCCGAGAAACTCCAGATACGAGTCAACCAGCTTCAGGCTGAGATTAAAACGAACCAGGACAAAATCAGCCGGCTGAAGATTGAGGCCGCGCACGCCAAGGGCGCCAAGCAGGCCAGCCTTGAGGGGAAGCTTGAACTCGCGAAAGCCGAACTCGATCTCCAGCAGGACACCCTTGGCGACGCGCAAAATGATTTGGCTCGCTCCGGAGAAAACGCTTACGCGCAGATTGAGCGGCTGTGGCAGCAACACGAAGCCACCCAGCACGCTAAAGAAGCGCCGGGGTCCCAGCCTGCTCCGAACGCCACACCGCAGAGCGCCAGCATCCACGGCGGCCTGATCGCGCGATGCCGCGCCTGGCTGGATCTTCGCGCTGCGCAGGTGCAGGTCCTCCGGGCGCAAATAGGATCTGAGCATGCCGCGGAGCTGCTTGCCGAGGAGCATCAGGCGCTCGAGCAGCGCGTCCAGACTGGGCAGTCAGCCGGCCAGACAGCGGTTCAAACATCGGGCCGCACTCCCAAAACAAATCAGCAAGCCGCCAGCGTGAACCCGGAAACCACCGCGACGCTCAACCACCTGCACTACCTCTCGCAGGACGAAAAAATCTTGGCCGATCTCGACACACGCATTGAAGACCTGCGCCAACTGAGCAGCGCTTATGCGCAATGGGCTGCTCTGGTTCAAGTTCGCGAGCGCGCCGCACTCCATGCCATCGTCTCGGCGGCTCTGTGGATTTTGCTCACCGTCCTCCTTGCCTATCTGGCTGGACAGTTGCTGGACCGCGCGCTCGCCCGGCTCAGGCTGGATCGCAAACAGCGGATGACTTTGCACACCGTGACCCGCTTCACCCTGGATGTGTTGACGGTTCTGGTGATCCTGCTGATCATTTTCGGCTCGCCGCGCAACATGCCCACCATCGTAGGATTGGCCGGCGCGGGTTTGGCCGTGGCGCTCAAAGACTTTATCGTCTCCTTTTTCGGGTGGTTCATTCTGATGGGCCGCCACGGAATCCGCATCGGTGACTGGGTGGAAATCAGCGGCGTTCGCGGCGAAGCAGTCGAGATCACCTTGCTGCGGACCATCCTGCTTGAGACGGGCAACTGGAACGAGCCCGGACACCCCACGGGACGCAAGGTGAGCTTCCTGAACAGCTACGCCGTGGAAGGTCACTACTTCAATTTCACCACTTCGGGCCAGTATCTTTGGGATGAAATCCGGACGCTCATTCCGTGGGGGCTCGATCCTTTCCTGATCATGGTCAATGTCGAGGAGGCCGTCAAAAAAGAGACCAAGGACCACGCGGTGACCGCAGAACGAGAATGGCAGCGCGCCGCGCATGGATACAGTGTCAAAACGTTTTCCGCCCTCCCCAGCATTAATCTGAGGACCGTCGAAGCCGGGGTGGAAGTCGCAATCCACTATATCTGCCCGGTGACGGAGCGCTATCAATTGCGCTGCCGCCTGAGCGAAGCCGCCGTCAAGCTGATTCAAAAGGCCAAAGCCGCCAAATCGGCCTCCGAACCGGCCGCCGCTCCTTCTGCAGAGTCGGTGGAATCCTCCCGGGGAGCCAGCGCAAAAGCCCAGCCCGTTCCGGCCGCCGACCCGTGACAAGCCGCAACAGACTGCCGGTTGGTTTAAGATGTTTGACTTGCCGCCGCGCAAAAACCGCTCTGCCGGTGTCCGACTGGCGGCCTGGGATGAACGCATCTGTAGGAATAATTTACCGCCCGGCGGCGAGGCTTGAAAGGAGTTGAGGCATGAAGCAAAAGATTCTTTTGGCATCTTTGGTTTTCGTCATCATTGGCATCGCCTTCCTGCCGAGCAAGCAAAACACCCTGAGCGCTGAGTCTTCGGGATGGGTGGATATTATGCCCACATCCGCTTTTAAACGCTGGACACGCGTGACGATTCCCCCGGACCGCCCGATGCCCAAGAAGTCGCAATGGAGTATCGATGCTGCAAACGGCGCTCTCATCTGTGCGGGTGACGGCGGCCACGAGTGGCTCCGGTATGACCGCGAGCTGGGCGACTTCCTGTTTCATGTGGAGTGGCGGCTTACCAAGCGCGCGGGCAACGTGAAATACAACAGCGGAGTGTTTGTTCGCAACAACGCCCAAGGGCTTATCTGGTATCAGGCTCAGGTCGGCAACGCGGGCGGCGGCTACTTTTTTGGCCAAAATCCGGAAAATGGCTTGCTGCCTCGTTTCAGCCTGCGATCAACCCTCACCCAACAGGCGGTCAGGCCCGCTGGTGAATGGAACACTTATGACATTCGCTGCCAGGGCAAAAAGCTTATCCTGCGGGTGAACGGTGTGAAAACCAGCGAGTTTGACGACTGCAACAATCCTAGAGGTTACGTGGGCCTCGAAGCCGAAGGCTCGCGTATCGAATTCCGGCATATGCGAATCAAAGTGCTGGACTGAGGATGAAAGGCTGAGCTTTCTGTGACTACCGGAATTCTCCGGGGACTCGCGGCACGCCTGTCTCTACGTGCAAAGGAGGCTGACAACGCCGACTTTTTCAGAAACCTGTTGAGGAAAGCAAGCGGAGGTGATTTTCAATTCTACTTTGAGAAGGGATTTGCGCCTTCCTCGCCGAACCATTTAAAGTTCGAATTCCCGCCTCCGAATTTCCAGCGGCTGGGTGACATCGTTTGCATCCAATCCAGAGGTTCAGCTTCAGCCTGGAGCACGGAAGCGGCCCCGAGCGCGGCTTTCAGCATTTTCTTGTCTTTTGCAGTTACTGCTGCCGGGTCAGCGGAGATAAAAAGTACCGCTCCGCTCCGCGCCACCAGGTCGCACCACTGGCGCGTCATCTCGAACGGCACCGCTTGGGTCACCGGCACGCAGTCCGGGTCGGTCAGAAAGAACGCGCGATGCTGCGGCAGGCGGAAGCCGAGGGCATTCACGCCCATCTTGCGGGTTCGATTCCAGTCGCGGCCGCTGGTGTCGTCTCCGATCCGCTGAGCTTCGAAGATCCCTGCGCCGAGGTGCCCCACCGTGTTGCAGCCCAGCAGAACCGTGCTTCCAACAGCCTCGCGCATTGCACGATAAAAGTGCAGCACGATCTCCGCCGAGGTCTTGCTGCGGTCGGCGAAATGCCAGCCGTCGGCAGTCAGTTCGGCGCCCATCTGGAAGCCCCAGCGGTCGAGCAAGTCAAAGGTGGAGAAGTCATGTTTGATCAGCTCGAATCCCCAACGGTTGATACCCCGAAGCCCTTCTTGGATGTGTTCAAGGGCCTCAGGAACGCTTGGATCGATGATCCGCGGCGGGGTCTTCGAGGAGCTGCCAGAGCGGCTTGGGCGCAGATGCCAGGCTTCCGGCAATGGCTCGACGGTGAGAAGCGGCCGCACCCAGATGGCGGGCCGCACGCCGCGCTTTTTCATCTTTGCTGCAAGCGCCGGCATGTCGGGCAAAAGGCAATTGTCCTCTGTCCATGGCGCTGCGCCGCCGGGCGCTTTTCCCCAGCCCATGTCGATCACCATGTAAGGGCGGTTGGCCGTGGAGGGCGAAAGTTCCGCAAGTTGGTCCACATCGCCGAGGATGCTGGCTTCCGTCATGTTCTCGCCGTAGAGGTAATACCAGTTGTTCGAGCCGTAGAGGGGCTGATCCGGCAAACGAGGAGACTCCGAGAGCCTGCGGCAGAAGTGCCGCGCCGTTTGGAACGGGCTGGCGCCAGGCTCGCCTTCCTCCGCCACCACATCGGCGGCGGCAAGCTGCCGTTCGCCTAATCGAACGCCGCTGCCTCCGTTGCGGACGTCCAGCCACAGCGAGATTCCCGCCGGGTCCGCCTGCCAGAAGCAGAACGCCTTGGCGCCGGTCTTTACGCCGCAGCCCTGCGTCTCGCGGCCGTTCGACGCGATGAAATACCAGGGCATGATCCGGTCAGCGTCAAAGCCGCGCCACCCAATGTCGCCGTAAGCCCGCTCCCATTGGTCGCCGAGAAATAGGAAATCTTCCGGAAGCGAGCCGGACCATCGCAGATGAATGCGGGTGAGCGATGTTTGGGGTGAGCTGATACCGATTGAGAGCTCTGGCCCGCGCTCACGCTGCCTCACCTCGGTGCTGACTTCCACATCGCGCGCCTGCCAGCGATTACCAGAGGGTTGGAGAGGGATCTCTGGAATGCCTTCGGCGTACGCAGTTACGTGGTCAGGCCGGCGAATGATGTCAACGAAGAATGGAGAGGAGCCACGCTTCGCGCCGCGAAGCGAAGCAGCCGCGGCCGCAGTGGTGATTCCATAACCCAGAAATGTCCGGCGCGAGGTTTTCATTTTGGTCGTCACTCCCTTTGTTTTGTGGTTAGGTGCCATCAAGTCTCACGCATGGGATCGAGCGGCCCTCACCTACCGCTTCGCGGTCCCCCGCTCGCACGAGGAGGGGGCTGGTATAAGGCAGTTTGAAGCGGGAGCGGAGAAGCTTCCGCGCGGATTTCGCGATGTCTCGGTATTTTCATTCCGTCAAGCCGGCCGATATCCGGATTCGGAACTCCAGACAGAGGCACTTCAAGAGGGTTCCCTTCGCGGGTTCCGTCGATGGGCCATTCGGTAGAGGGTGTTGCGGCTGATCCCCAAGATGTCGGCGGCCTGGGATTTATTGTTGTTGGTGACTTTCAGAACGTAGGCAAGGTACCGCCGGTCAAGCTCATCGAGCGAGGGCAGCCCCGCAAAGAGAGTTTCAACGCCGCCACCCTCTTCGCGGTCAACCCGCAACTTGGCCGGCAGCTCCTGAAGCGTGATCATGCCGGAGCGATTGAGCGCCACGATCGACTCGAGCGTGTTCTCGAGTTCCCGCACATTGCCGGGCCAGGCGTAAGTGACAAAAGCCGAAAGCGCCTGAGGGGAAACCGTAAACATCCGGCCGACTTCGGCGCCCAGCTTCTGCAGGAAATGCTCGACCAGCAAGGGAATGTCTTCCGAGCGTCCCCGCAAGGCGGGCAAATCGATCTCAATGACTCGAAGCCGGTAAAAGAGGTCTTCGCGGAATTTTCCTTCCCTAACGCGTTCAACCAAGTTCTGGTTGGAGGCGGCGATCATGCGGACGTCGATCCGGATAGGCTGGTTGCTCCCCACCGGACGCACTTCCTGCTCCTCGATCGTGCGCAAGAGTTTGACCTGAAGCGCCGGACTCATTTCCGAAACCTCGTCGAGGAATACCGTGCCGCCGTCGGCGTCTTCAAAGATGCCCTGCTTGTTTGCACTCGCCCCGGTAAACGAACCCCGCACGTGTCCGAACAGCTCAGACTCGAGCAGCGATTCGGTGAACGCCCCGCAGTTCACGGCCAGGAAGCGCTGCTGCGCGCGCGGACCGTTGGCATGGACAGCGCGGGCCACGAGTTCCTTCCCGGTTCCGCTCTCTCCGGTGATCAGTACGGTGGCGCGGGAGTCCGCAACCATGCCGATCTTCTTGTAAACTTCCAGCATGGCGGGACTGCGGCCCACCAGCGTGGAAAGCGGAGACAGGGCGGACGGCTGCGGATTCAGGCCGCGGGTTTCACGGACCAGGTTCCGGTTTTCGAGAGCCCTCTGGACCCGGACCAAAACTTCATCAATCTTGAAAGGCTTCGAGAGGTAATCGAAGGCGCCCGCTTGAACAGCCTCGATGGCCGTCTCCATGGAGCCGAAAGCGGTGATGAGGATGACTTCCGAATCGGGTTGAATGGACTTGAAGGCTCGCAGCACGTCGAGGCCGTTTAACTCCGGGCCCAGCCGGATGTCGCTCAGGATCACGTCAAAGCGCGCTTTTTTGCCGGCCTCAAGAGCTTCCGTGGCACCGGCAGCAGTGACCACCCTGTACCCTCCTGCTTGCAAAACTTCGGACAGGAGATCGAGCGTGTCGCGATCGTCGTCAACTATCAGGATGTTGGCATTCTGAGGTGTCATGGGCGTTCAGGGCGGCGGCCTCAACCCGCCACTTGCTAGGCCGGGGACCCTATCTTGGAATCACGGGGAGCACCCGCCGCGGTTTCCATGCCTTCCCGGCAATCCAGCGGCAGGATGATCGTGAACCGCGTCCCACGGTCCCGGGAACTCTCCACGCCAATGCTTCCCCGGTGCTGCCGGACGATCTGCTCGGAAATAGCCAGGCCCAGCCCCGCCCCGGTTCCCAGGCGCTTTGTCGTAAACATCGGCTCAAAGATGCGCTGCAACGTCTCCCGGGCAATGCCCGTGCCCGTATCTTCCACTTCGATGGCTACGTCTCTCCCCTGTTCTGAAGCAGGAAAACGGATTCGGGTTGTCAGCGTCCCGCCGGCGGGCATCGCGTCCATACTGTTGTTGATCAAGTTTAGAAAGACCTGCTGCAGGTATCCAGGGTCCGCAATGACCGCGGGGCAATCGGCAGCCCAATCCGTCACCACGCTGATCTTCCGGTGCTCCAGAGCGAGCGAGGACAGCGTCAGGGAGTCGTCAAGCAAATGGGCAAGATTGACGGGCTCGAGGCGCAAATCGAATTCGCGGGTCCAGGAAAGCAGTTGCTTGACCGTGCGCACGATACTTTCAATTTGGCGTTCGATAATCTCCAGCCGCCGGGCGCCGGATTCACTGCCTACGCCTTGCCGCGCCAGCAGTTGAACGTGGCCGGAAATGGAATTCAGCGGCGTGCCGATCTCATGCGCGAGCCCTGCCGCCAATTGTCCGGCAATCGCCAGCCGCTCCGAGCGCGCCAGCGTCTTCTGGGTTTCGAAAAGCTCTTCGTTAATATGCTTCAGCTCCTCATTGCGGTGCGCGAGTTCGGCGGTGGCCTCCCGAACCTTCCGCCCGAGTTCGGAGTTGCAATTCTCGATTCGCGCCAGCATGCGGTTCAGCCGCTCCGCCAACTGGCCAATCTCATCGTGGGTCCGGACGCGGGCGCGAACCTGCAAGGATTCCCCCTCGGCCGAATCCATCACCCGGATCATTTCCTTCACGGGTCCCCGGATGCTCCTGAGGAAAAAGATGTGAATCACCAGGATGAGGAACCCCAGCCCCGCCAGCATCACCAGCAGATTGCGAAACACCAGGCGCTGGGTAATGATGCTCAGGTGCAACTTTGAGACTTTCAGATTGAGGCAGGCAATGGAGTGGCCATCGTCCAGAACGGTTGTCCCCATAATCCAATAGTTCCCGTCCGGGGTCTCGATCGTGATCTGGTCGGGGTCGGTCTGCTCGTACTCATTATAGTTCTGGATGTCGGGGATGTTATCGAGTTCCAGATTTTGCCCGCCCGGGTTGGTTGATACAACCAGCCGGTGGGTGGGGAGATGAGCATAAACATCAGCCTGGGTGATGCTGGGGAAGTCATGCTCCATTTGCCGGAGGGCGCGCATCAGCGTGGGAGGATTGGCCAGAGCCTTTTTATCAACGAGCTGCTGCGCAATCGATCGGGCCTGGGCCTGGGCCTTGCGATAAGTATCCTCCTCGACCAGTTGCCGGGTGAGGAGCATGGCGATGTAGGTTGAGACGGCAACGACGGAAATAACCGCAACCGCAATGATCAGGATGATCTTTCCCTGAAGTCCCAGGCGACGGAGCGTCATGGCATTATGCTCGCTGATTCTAACACTGAGTAACCCAGCAAGGAAACGGCCAGCAAACAAGTCTCATGACATAATATAGGAAACAGAGTCATGCGCGGGTGAATTCTTAAGGCGTTGCCAGCCGCAGGGCACAAGGCGGCGGCCAACGGGGGCGCGCACCGGATTCCCGGGCGCCTCCGGTGAGAATCAACCCGAAAGAGGGCGTCATGGAAAATCGCGAAATTGCGGCAGTTTTTGAAGAAATCGCCAACCTGATGAAAATCACCCAGGAGGACCCCAAATGGACCTTTAAGGCCGCCGCCTACGACCGGGCGACGCGCTCACTCGAGAACTTCCACGAGCGCGTTGAAGATTTGGCGCGCGATCCCCAGCGCAAGCTGACGGGAATTCCCGGTGTGGGCGAAGACCTGGCCGCCAAGATTAAAGAGATCATCGAGACCGGCAAGTGCCAGTATCACCAGGAAATGCTCAAGAAAGTTCCGCGGACGCTGCTCGAACTTTTGCAGTTGCAGAGCGTGGGCCCGCAAAAAATTCGCCTCTTTCACAAGGAGCTGGGCGTCAATTCCATCGAGGACCTCGAAAAGGCCGCAAAAGCCGGACGGCTGCGCGAGCTTCCCGGCATGAGCGCCAAGTCGGAAGAAAATATCCTGAAAGCCCTTGAGACTTTCCGGCGCGCCGCAGGACGCTTTCGGCTGGATACCGCCTACGAGACGGCGGAGAAGTTGGTGGCGTATTTGAAGCAACGGAAGGAAGTGGAGCAGGTGACGCCGGCGGGTTCGTTGCGGCGGGGCCGGGAAACCGTGGGCGATCTCGATCTGCTGGTCACCGGGTGCGATCACGCAAAGATTGCGGAACATTTCTTGCAATATTCCGGTGTCGATGAAATTCTGGCCAAGGGCGAAGACAAAGTCAGCGTGAAGCTCAAGAACGGCATGCAGGTGGACGTGCGGTTGCTCGAAGGCGAGTCCTACGGAGCGGCGCTCCAGTATTTCACCGGCTCCAAAGAGCACAACGTCCTGCTGCGCGACCGCGCCAAACGCCGCGGCTTGAAGCTGAGCGAGTACGGCCTCTTTGAAGGTGAAAAAGTTTTGGCCAGCCGCACGGAAGAGGAAATCTACAAGAAGCTGGGGCTCGAATGGATTCCGCCGGAACTGCGCGAAAACCAGGGGGAAATCGAGGCCGCTGAAAAAGGCGAGTTGCCCAAGCTCGTCGAACTCGAAGACATCAAGGGCGATTTGCAGATGCATACCACGGCTTCAGACGGCAAGGCCAGCGTGGAGGAAATGGCCGAAGCCGCCAGGCAGCGCGGCTATCAGTACATCCTGATCACCGACCATTCGAAAGCCGTGACCATCGCCAACGGCCTGGATGAAAAGCGCGCCGCTGAAAATATCAAGCGCATCCATGCCGCGAGGAAAAAAGTGAAAGGCATCGAAATCTGGGCGGGCGCGGAAGTAGACATCATGGGCGACGGGAAACTCGATTACCCGGATGAGCTGCTGAAGCAGTTTGACATCGTATTGGTCAGCGTCCACTCGCGCATGACGATGCCCGCCGAAGAGATGACTGCGCGGCTGCTCAAAGCGCTCGAGAACCCTTACGTGCGAATTCTCGGGCATCCGACGGGCCGGCAAATCCTCAGGCGCGATCCGTTCCAGTTTGACGTGGAGAAGGTTTTCGAAGCGGCCAAAAAGCACGGCGTGATCCTCGAACTCAACGGCAACCCCGAGCGGCTCGACCTCTCCGACCGGCACGTCAAACTGGCCAAAGAACGCGGCATGAAAGTCATTATCTCCACCGATGCCCACCATCCCGACCATTTCGAGCTGATGCGCTACGGCGTCATCACGGCGCGTCGTGGCTGGCTGGAAAAGAAAGACGTGCTCAACACCCTCCCGCCCGACAAACTCCTGGCGGCGTTGCGCCCGCTGCCCAAATAGGTACGAGTTATGAGTTATGAATTCTGAATTAAGCGCTCTGAGCACGCGCCGTCATGCTGAGCGCAGCGAAGCATCTGCTTTTCCGTACCAGTGATAGCTACGGCATGTTTTTGATGCCGTGGGTTCGTAGTGTCCTGGCCTGCGAAAGGCCCACCGCCGACTGTAGGCGCGGTGTCCCCACCGCGCGCTTTTCTTTGAGGAAGAACGGGCCGTGAGGACACGGCTCTGCCAGCGGGTTCTTCACCCGGAAGATCCCGCGACACAGAGGACAGTGCCACGGCCCCCGCTTGAGGGATATAATCTCCCAATGATGTCGTTCATGGCAACGGTGATCGAACTGCTTCGGCGGCGGGGACCGATGGAGGTGTTTAGTCTCGCTGCGGAGGCGCGCAAACTGCGACCCGTCAAGAAGGACGAGCGCATGGTGCTCAACGAGATTTTCAAATCCGTGAAACGAGGCGAACACAGTCTGCAAGTCGTCGAGTACCCAAACTATCAACTCAAGGGCCCTGTCCCGAGGGGTTTGCCGCAAGGGCGGTACGTCAAAAGCGCTATGGAAGCTCTCACCGCAAGCGCTCGACCACTCGGCCTCGACGAACTGACAGCCCATTACTGCCGGCGACATGGGGGCGGCCCGGACGCTGTAGAGTTCTGGATGTATGCGATGCTTCGGAGCGAAGGGAAGAGGTTCGTCACTCAAATGGGGGAGCTTCGTCTGGGTCTGAAACCGGATACCAAACGTCAGGGGTCCGCGCGGGCCAGTCTGCGCGGGGCGCCTGTTCCGGAGTCGGCGAAAGCTGAGCCGATCCACGCAAAGATGTACGAGGAAAACCTCGAATCCCTCATAGCGGAGCGGCTGGAAGAGGTTGAACCCGGCCTGACTCTCGTTCAGCGTCAGTACGTAACGCCCGTGGGCCGGATTGACCTCCTATGCAAGGACCGTAACGGGAACTTCGTTGTTGTCGAGTTAAAGCGGTTCCGAGCTTCAACCGAGTCCATTATCGACCAGGTCACACGCTACATAGGCTGGGTGCAAGAACATCTAGCGAGGCGCCAAGGGACTGTCCGGGCTTGTATCGTCGTCGGCAAGGTCGATGTGAAACTGGAGTACTCGGTCCGCGCGATCCCAAATCTGCGGGTCAAATGCCTCCGGGTGTCGCTGAGCGATCCCGAGTAGGGTTCCTGAGGTGTCCGGCCATCGGGGGTGTCAGCGGCGTAGCGACATATCACCGACGGCGGTGCAAGTTAGAGTGTGCAATGGACGTTCAACGTTACGTATCCCCTGATTTGACGCATTTCGTGGGCCGCGGTCGAAAGACGCTTAGGGAGCAATACCTTGTACTGAAGAAAATTCTGAAGGAGGGCAGGCTTCGAACGCCAAGACCTGAAAAGCTGCGGCGCGCACCATATGTGCTCCAAATCCATCCGTCCAAAAGGCTTTCTGAAAATGAGGCTTACCGTGCGTCCGTCGTCTGTTTCTGTGACATTCCGGCCGGGGATATGGGCCTACATATGCGGAAGTATGGGCGTTTCGGCCTAGCGTTCACGAAGGACTTCCTCCTTGAGGAAGGCGCGACCCCGGTGATGTACATCCCAAGTACGGGTCGTCCCTCGCTGCCACCGTGGGACAAATACGGGAGACGGCGTGTGTCATCAAACGCAGTGTCGTTTGATCAATTCTGGTCGCAGTACCAGAGGCTCTGCCAAGCAGCGCGCGATGGGTCCGCGGGCCATCTGCTGGAGCCCGTTCGCCGGGTCTCGGAATTTCTGGATGTGCATCTGCTTAGCCATCTGAAGTTTTTTGATCCGCTTGCCTCTGACTGGGATAAGAAAAACTACTATATGGAGAGGGAGTGGCGCGTCAGCAGGGACGTTAGATTTCATCTGGGGGATGTGCGCCGGGTGATCCTGCCTGAAAGCTACGGACGAAGATTCCGCCGCGATTTCCCTAGCTACGACGGCGAACTTGTATTCGCAGACTGAGAAAGCGAGTAGCAGGTAGCGCACAGTTGTTTTGTAACTGTGCGGGGGTTTGTTTTGACCCAACGGACTTTGCCCCCGTCATGCTGAGCCCGTTCGTGTGTCATTCCGAGCACAGCGAGGAATCTGCTTTTCCGTACCAGCGTGTAGTGCAGAGTCTCGCAGTTTAGAAACTCTGCGGTCCTGCATCCTGTTGCGGCTGGGGGTTGGTAGCGCACAGGAGGCACACGGTCGGAGCTTTCATCACGGCGGGATTTTTACGGCGACCAGAATCCGCGGCCGACCCGACAACATTGTCCTCGCTACGGATTAAAAACCGAGCAGTGGAGCAAGGCGGGCGAGGACTTCGGCAAGAATCTCGGCAGGGAGGCGGCCGGCGAAAAGGGCTCGCCGTTCTTTCCAGTCCACGCTTTTCAAGTGGTCGGCCAGAATAACTCCTGAAACCGGCAGGGCCGGCGGCAGGGCGACCTCGAAGGGATAACCTTTGACGCGGCTGGTCACGGGACAGACAAGGGCCAGTCCGCTCTTCGCGTTGTAAACAGCCGGGGACAAAACCAAGGCAGGCCGGCGGCCAGACTGCTCGCGGCCCGCTTGGGGGTCAAAAGTAAGCCAGATGAGGTCGCCGGAATTCGGGACGTAGCCGCCGGCTACCAAACTTCCTTCCCAACTGGCTTATCCCATTCCGTCTCTATGTGCCGGTTTTTCGGGGTGATCTTGCTTACCAACTCACTCAGCCTGTACTTCTTCCGCCGGGCGGGCTTGATCACAATCGCACCACCCAGGCCCACGGCGACCGTCAAGGGATCACCTTCCCGAAGCCGGGCGGTTTCTGCCAGGGGCTTAGGAATCCTCACGGCCAGACTGTGACCCCACTTGGCAAGTTGCGTTTTGCTCTGAGCGCTCATAGGTATCTACCAGGAAGATACATCATCGCGCCTCGCGTGTCCAACAAACTTTTACGCGAAGAAATGCTACAGGCTGCAAGGGCTGCGCTGCGCTCTTCCCGTTTTTGCCTTCATCCCTCATAATTGAGAATTGATCCTTCTGTGACGGAGCCACATGCAGACAAAACTCGAATTGCCCGCCGCCGTGATTTTCGACATGGACGGCGTTTTAGTGGACAGCAATCCCTATCATCTCGAAAAGTGGATTGATTTCTTGAACGAGCGGCGGATCCCCTTTGACCGTGAAACGCTGCCGAAACTGATTCTCGGCAAGCGCAACGACACGCTCTTCCGGCATTTTCTGGGGCCTGACCTCGCGCGCGAGGAAAGCAAGCGGCTGAGCGAAGAGATCGAAGCAATCTTTCGGAAGGTCTTCAAAGACCACGCGAAGCCCTTGCCGGGGCTCGACCGCCTGATCCAGGAATGCCACGAAGCCGGAGTGCCGATGGCGGTGGCATCCTCGGCGATGAGCAAGAACGTGGAATTCGTTGTGGAGGCGCTCGGCTACCGGGAATATTTCCGCACGGTGGTCAGCGGGGATGAAGTGGCCCACCCCAAGCCCGACCCGGAGATTTACCTGAAAGCGGCTGCGCATCTGGGCATTGAGCCGCCAGACGCGGTGGGGTTCGAAGATTCGTATGTGGGAATCGGAGCCGTCAAGAACGCCGGAATGAAGTGTGTGGCCGTGGCGTCCACCTTTCCCATTGAGGAACTCCGGCCGCTCGCCGATTTGGCCGTGCCAACCTTTGAAGCCGTCAACCTTGAAAAGCTTCAAGAACTCTTCAGCCCCGTCGGCAAGTGATCTGCGCCGCCGGGAGCGGTTGGTTTGGAAACCTAGTGTTGGGTTCGGAAAATACGTTTGTCTGTAGCGCCACCTTTAGGGTGGCACGCCGGGCATAGAGCCCGGCGCTACAACCAAGCTCAATAGGTGGAGCGGCCGCCGGAGATGTCATAACATTGTCCGGTGGTGAAGGATGCCTCGCGGGAGGCAAGGTAATGGACCAGGCAGGCAACTTCCTCGATCTTGCCGGTGCGGCCCATGGGAATGCGGCTGATCATGTAGGCCACCGTCTCTTTGGCCATGGTGTCGAGGATGTTGGTTTGGATCACAGCCGGAGCAACGCTGTTGATGGTGATATCTCCCTTGGTGGCAACTTCCTTCGAGAGCGCCTTGGAGAGACAAATCACTGCCGCCTTGGTGCTCGAATAGGGTATTAAAGTCGGATTGCCTTCCTTGCCCGCCACCGAGGCGACGCTCACGATGCGGCCGTAACGCCTTTCGATCATCTCCCCGATGACCGCCTTGCACATTAAGAAGACGCCTTTCAAGTTGACCGCGTAGACGCGGTCAAGATCGCTTTCCTCCAATTCCCACAAGGGCAACGTCCTTCCGGTAATGCCGGCATTATTGACCAGGATGTCGATCGGTCCAAGGCGCCGGCGGACTTCCGCGATGGCCCGCTCAACGGAGGAGGCGGAAGCAACGTCACACTCGATTGCCGCGCCGCCGATCGCCTCGGCCACCGGACGGGCCAAATCCTCTTTCAAATCCAGCACGGCAACGCGCGCTCCGGCCGCCGAGAGTCGCCGGGCAACGCCCTCACCGATCCCCTGGCCTCCGCCCGTAACGACGGCGACCTGGCCCTCTAAACTGAAAAATGGTTGTGCGCTCATTTTGAATTAGTCCTCGATTGGAATTATTCTTTCGTCCTGTGACCAAACACATTTCCAGTGTTGCCTTCAATAAATACGTTGACCCTGACCGTAAAAGCAGATTCCTCGCGGAGTTTACGCCCCTTCGCTTCGCTCAGGGCCGTTCGCGAGCGGAGGGCGAACGGGCTCGGAATGACGGGCATCAAACCCAGCGCTACTCGATGACGTCAAATTTCTCGAGAGCTTTTTCGTCAATCACGAGGCCCAGGCCCGGAAGATTTTCATCGAGTTCGATGAAGCCGTTCTCGGGCATGGGCTCGCCTTTGAAAATATACCAGAAGAGTTCATTGCCAACTTCCACATCCACGGGCGGGAAGAACTCCGCCATCGGACAATTATAGCTGGCCATTACCACATGGAAATTGTGCATTTGCCCGGCGTGCGGGATGACGGGAACTCCGAAGGCTTCCGCCAGCGCCGAAATTTTCCGGGCCTGGGTAATGCCGCCCACGCGGCTGGTGTCGAATTGGATGTAGTCCACGGCCTTCGCGTCGAGAAGCTGGCGGAAACCGTAAAGGGTGAACTCGTGCTCGCCGCCGGCGATGGGAACCACGTTGAGCGCCTTCAGCGCCGCATAGCCCGCAATGTCATCGGGAATGACCGGCTCCTCCACCCAGCGCAAATTGTATTCCTCAAGCAGCGGGATCATTCTCCGGGCGTAGTCCAGCGTCCAGCCCATGTAGGCATCCGCCATCAAGTCGATTTCGTCTCCAATCACCTCGCGAGCCGTCCGCACCAAATCAAGATTTCGCTGCATCCCGGCGGCGCCGTCCGTCGGTCCCCAGCCGAACCGGATCTTCATGGCGCGATATCCCTGGTCTTTGTACTGCTGCGCCTCGCGCGCCAGATCGTCAAGCGGCTGGCTGTAAAGGCGGCTGGCGTAGACGGGAATTTTGTGCTTGGTCTTGCCGCCCAGCAAGCGGAAGACCGGCTGCTTGAGGAGCTTGCCGAGAAGATCCCACAAGGCAATGTCCACCGCGCTGATGGCCACCATGCCCACGCCCTTTCTTCCAAAGGCCATGGTGCGGCGATACATGTGCTGCCAGAGAAATTCGGAGTCAAAAGGATTGGCGCCAAGCAAAATGGGCTTCAAGTACAAGTCGATGAGCGACTTCGTGACGCGGGGTGCGAGAGCCGCGTTCCCAATCCCCACCTCCCCCGTGTCCGTCACCACCTCAACGATGAGCCAGCCGTGGAAGCGAAATGAACCCATGGAATCCGCTGGCAACTCCAGCAGATCAACAGGATTGGTGCAGAAATGCGGCTGCGGAGGAACCGTTTCCCCCCTCCACTCCACGACGCGGGTACGAATTTCAGTAATTTTCACAATTCCCTCTCTTTTCTTGAAGTGGGCCGTTCAATGATTTGTGGCGTTCAGACTCGCCGCCTCAAGGCCACCCTAAAGTCTTGGCCGCGCTCCACGCTCTTTAGCTTACGATGGATAAACTACATCAATCGCCTGGTTTCGTGCAACTTTCCTTTGGCAGTCTGCTGAAAAAGTGCGGGATGTTTACAAAGGGCAAAGACTCAATTCCATCAAACGGTTTTCGGTCCGATGGTTGTCAGACCGAGGCCTCGGGATAGGGTAAAGTATGGTGACGTAATTTTGATTGTGTAAAAAGGGAGGGGGTGTAGGTTTTGTTGTGCGAGCAACAAAATCTCCCTTTAGGAAGGAGCCTACACCCTTGACGAGAACAGACTATAGCACGGAACAGTTTGCAGGATTTCTGGCGGAATGGAAGGAGACGTTTTTGGGGGATGTGCGAGGGCAAACGCGGCAGATGCTGAAGACGCTTTTGGAGGTGGACGCGGAGCCGCAGATGGCGGAGTACCTGGGGCTGCGGTGGTACGAGCGGGCGCCGGAGGGCGAGGGGAGGGTGGACAGCCGGAACGGCTATTACGAGCGGGATTACGTGACGGCGGTGGGAATCGTGCGGCTGCGGGTGCCGCGGACGCGGCGGCGCTCGTTTCTGCCGCGCTGGCTGGGACGGCTGGAGCGGCGTTCGCCGGAGGTGGCGGAACTGA
>Ga0307373_10001469_pt1 | contig 44195 bp, 36 predicted proteins | sample OX2MG_FD_202534 | JGI IMG/M metagenome (GOLD analysis project Ga0307373, IMG submission 202534) | Soil microbial communities from Risofladan, Vaasa, Finland - OX-2 | ecosystem: Environmental > Terrestrial > Soil > Coastal area > Acid sulfate soil | place: Finland: Risofladan, Vaasa | collected...
GGAACGGATCTATGGACTGGCCAATCGCCGCCTGAGTCCGAGAGAAGTGCAGGAAACCGCTTCCCGCCCAGGAGCGCGGCGGGAAAAAGGCTGTGGAAAAGACGCTCGCTCCGCGAGCTTGGAAATCACAAACCGATTTCCACTTTCCCCCAGCCACGGCGACGGCGGTCAATCTCCCGTTTCGGTTACATCTCAAATGTCTCGACGATCAGAGCTACGGTTACATTCCTAAATGGCTTGACAGGTTTGGAGCAGAAACCGGGCATTCGGTTTTCTTTGGTGTCATTTCCGTGCGGGCAAGAAGCGCGTGCTTGATCTAACGCGAGTACCTTCCCCTGCCGCGCCAGTCAGGGAGGATATGCCGAAACCAGTAAATGATCTTGAACCACCCCGATGTTTCTATCAGAAGAATGGCGCCCCATAGGTCGCTATGCTTACCACGATAGCGGCGTTTCCAGTGCCAAATCGTGAGGATACAAATGTAGAAGAACAGTGGCACGATCACGATGGCTGCGGTAACGAACAGGATCGTTCTGAGTAAGACCAATCTGTCCGAAAACAGAAATCCTACGGCAAGAGCGATTAGGCCTATAAATGCCGCCCAACCCAGTTCCCTCGTCATTGCGAATTTTTGTTCCAGCCATTCATCGCGCACGGATACCTCTCGACACAATCTGCTTTAGCGGCGCTGTGACTGGGGGAGCTTAACGCAAGCAATTAAAGTGTAGAAATAAAATAGTTAATGCATCGACTTGATATGGTTCCGTTCTTCTGGATTCAGATAGAATAAGTACCGCGCATGTCTCAAACGTCGGAAATCGATTTGAATGCGGAACAGCTTGCCGTGGTCGAGCACGGCGAGGGGCCGCTGCTGGTGGTCGCGGGCGCGGGGACGGGGAAGACGCGCGTGATCACGCGGCGGATTTGCCGGCTGCTCGAAGCAAATCCGGATCTCCGCGGCGAAAATATTCTGGGACTCACGTTCACCGACAAAGCCGCGAACGAAATGAAATCGCGCGTGATGAAGGCGGCGGGCGAGCGCGCGGACGGCGTGTGGCTCAGCACGTTTCACAAATTCTGCCTGGACAGAATTCTGCGCGAAGTGAATCCCGAACTTCAGATTATCGAGCCCGTCGAGCACTGGATCCTGCTGCGCCGGAATATCCGCGAGCTGGCGCTAAAGCATTTCACGCGGCTGGCGGAGCCGGGCGAGTTTTTGAGCGACTTCGACAACTTTTTCTCGCGCTGCCAGGATGAATTGGTTACGGCGGAGGATTACCAGCGCTACGTCGATGGACTGCGGACTGCTTTTGAAATGCGCAAAGCGTCGCTCGACGAAGAAGCGCACGCGGCGGAAGAAGAAAATCTGGCGCGGCTCGAAGAAGTAGCCCGCGCGTATCGCACAAGCGAGCGGCTGCAGCGCGAGCGGAACTTGATTACGTTTGGAGGCCAGCTTCTGCGCGCGGTGGAATTGCTGCGGAGCGACAAAGAACGTCTGGAGCGCCTGCGCGAACAGTATCGCTACATTCTCGTGGATGAGTTTCAGGACACGAATATCGCGCAGCTGGAGCTGCTAAGTTTGCTGGCGGGCGACCAGCGGAATATCGTGGCCGTCGGAGACGATAATCAGGCGATTTACCGCTTCCGCGGCGCGTCGTTCGGCAGCTTCACGATTTTTTTTGACAGGTTTTGCAGCGCGGCGAAGGGTGTCAACGCCGATTTGCCTCTGAAATCCCTGACGCGGAACTACCGTTCCACGAAGCGAATTCTGGGAGTCGCGAGCCAGGTGATTCAGCATAACGAGCATCCGGCATTTTTGCCGCATCGCCGCCTGGTCACGGAAAATCCGGCGGGCGAGAAAATCCGCATCGTGGAATTTACGAGGCCAGAGGAAGAAGCTCATTGGATCGCCGGCGAAATCGAGCGGCTGCACGCGGCGGGACGGCCGTGGCGAAGCTGCGCCGTACTCTATCGCAAGCATACGCATCGAACGCAAATCGTCGAGGTGCTGCGGCGCAAGAGAATTCCGTTTGTCATTCGCGGCCTTTCCATTCTGTCGAGCACGCTGGTGCGCGATCTGCTGGCCTACTTGCGGTTGATCGCAATCCGCTCGGACAACGTTGCGTTTTCGCGCGTGGTGGCCGCGCCGTACTGGGGATTCGAGGCGCGAGATTTGGTTCGTTTGGCCGAGCGCGCGCGGCGAAATCAATCGCTCGCGGACGTGCTCGAGGCGCCCCAGCAGGAGCTTTCCTTCCGGCCGCAAATGAAGGCGGACGAACTGGTGAAGTTTTTGAAGGGACTGCGGCAGCAAGCGGCACGCGCCAGCGCGCGCACGGTGTTTGATTCGCTGATCGCGGGGCTGGGGCTTTCCCCGCTGCCTTCGGACGCGGACCGGCTCAACGTCGAGCGGCTCGCGGCGTTTCTCGCCGATTGGGAGAAGAAGAGCGAAGACAAATCGCTCGGGGCGTTCATCGAATATTTCGATTTTTTCCGCGAAGCGGGTGGGGAAATTGTGCAGACGGAAGAGCCGGCGGATGATGCGGTGCAGCTTTTGACCGTGCATTCGGCGAAAGGACTCGAATTCGATCAAGTATTCGTGCTGGCGCTTTCCGACGGCGAATTTCCAGCGCGGCCGCAAGCTCCCGTGCTGGAATTCCCCGCGGCGCTGATGAAAGAGGAGCAGCCAAAGGGAGAATTTCGTATTCAGGAAGAGCGGCGCCTCTTCTATGTGGCGATGACGCGTGCGCGGCGATTGCTGACGCTTTCGACGATCGTCAATAAGCGCAAGAAATGGTCGCCGTTCCTCGAAGACATTCTCGAAGATCCGAAGCTGAAGGCGGCGCACGCGGAACAACTGGCGCCGAAGGTTGTGATTCCGAAAGAAGGCGAAACGATAGGCTCGCTGCCGGCCGATCCGCGGCGGCCGCAGCTTTTCCCCGTGATTCCGGAAAATTCGCGCGCGTATTCGTGTATTGCGTTGTGGGCCCGCGCGTTTCATCCGCCGCTCGGTGAGCCGCTGCAACTGAGCGCGTCAGCGATCGAGACGTATAAAAGCTGTCCAATGAAATATTTGCTGCAGCAGGTCTGGGGAATTCGCGGCGGCCCGCAGGCGGCGATGGTGTTTGGCAATGTGATGCACACGACAATTCGCGAATTCGTGAGCGAAGTTCGCAAACAGCGGCGTGTGCCGTTCGAGGAAGTGGCGGCGGCGTTCGACCGCGAGTGGAGCGCCGTCGGATACCAGGACGATTACCAGGAAGAAGAATACCGCAAGGCCGGGCGCGAACAGTTGCACGCGTTCTGCGAAAGCTATTCACGCGCGCCAGCGGACGTGCTGCACCAGGAAAAGGCGTTCGAGTTGCCGCTCGATCCGAACGTGGTGATCCTCGGACGAATGGATCAAATCAACCGCCTCGGCGGACGGGAAGTCGAGATCGTGGATTACAAGACGGGCAATCCGAAACGCGCGAAACAGGCGGATCAAAGCTTGCAGCTAAGTCTCTACGCGCTGGCGATTCGCGAGGTGCTTGATCTCGAACCGGAGCGTTTGGTTTTCTACAATTTGACGACCAATGAAGCCGTGGTGACGACGCGCGACGCGAAAGCGCTGAAGAAAGCCGAGGAAAGTGTTGCGGAGGCCGCCGATCTGATTCGCGCGGGAGAATTCCCCGCCAAGCCGGGATTTATTTGCCGGTATTGCGATTATCGTCCGATATGTCCCGCGCATGAGCGCTTCGTTGCCCTTCCGCCGGCAAACGAAAGTTAGAGCATCGAAAAAAAAAGGGGCAGCGGATTCGCTGCCCCGGAACGTTTTTGTTTTTGCCGGATTTCCACCCGGCGGTTGCGCGCATAAAGGACTTCGGAGCTTCTCCCTGCAAACAAGCCGCATTTTGTAACTTCGCAAACGCGAATCTCGTTCGCTTCTGTCTTCTATACGCGGGTGCTTGCGCGATATCAAGAGAAAAACAAAATCACGGCGCGAGTGTGTCAGAGCCTTTTCGCGCAAGTTAGCGCGGGAATCCAGCGTAATAGCCCTGGCGGGTGGTGACGGAGAGATCGGGACGCTCGACGCGCACTTCAATTGTGTGGTAATTGCCCTTGCCGACTGTCTTCGTCGGGTCGAAAGCCAGCGTGTACTGATTGCGCGCTTCTTCCGTCAGCAAGGAATACATGCGTTCGAGATCGTTCTCCTTCGTCGCGGAAAAAACATCACCGCCGGTGGAATTCGCGTACTGCGCCAGGATGCCGGGCCTCTGAAGTTTAAGAATGTCGGCGCTGGAATCGACGGCGATGGCGTAGACGGAGATATTGGAAGAAAGCAAAAGCTGCAATGTGTTGCGAAAACTCCACGTATTATTGCGATCATTCGTGCCGTCGGAAATGATGAAAATGATCTTGCGGCGATTTCGCCCGCGGGTGCGCAGCATTTCGGCGGCATAGTGGATGGCGTCATTCACGTGTTTCGTGACGCCGTTGGTGCTTGTGCCCAAGATGGGAATATCGGCGGCGCCGCCGAGAGTTTGGCCGTTGATGCGCGGCGGCGTGGTCATGGCGAGCGACGGGGTGCCGGGGACGCGGGAACCCAGGCCGTCCTTCGCGTTCGTGCGAATCGCTTTCAGCTTGGCAAAGAGCGCATCGTTGCTGGACGTGAAACCCATGACGGTTTTGGGATACTCATCGAAGCGCACGAGCGCGACTTCGTCATTCTTGCCAAAACCGGCCGCGATGCTGTCGAGGCTCTTCTGAACCGTTTGAGCCTCCTGCGTGGGCAGATCGTCGTCGAGGAGCACGACGGCGGAAATTGGGAATGGTTCGTCCCAGAAGAACCGGATTTGCTGCTCGACGCCATCCTGAAAAATGCGGAAGTCGTGTTTCTGCAAGTCGGCGACGAGATTTCCCTGCGGATCCTTCACGGTGACGGGCACGAGGACTTCGGTGGCATGCACGATGATCTTGCTGGCCGGGGCTTGTTTCGTCTTAGCGGTTTTTTGCCGTGCAGCCGTGGCTGGCTGCGAGGCGGCGCCGCTCTGGGCGGGCAAACACGCCGGGAACAGCAAAATAGCTGCAAAAAACGCCACGAGTCTTTTCATCTTTTCCCCCTGCCCCATGGTCAATTCACGCGACCGAGATATTACCGCAAGTTATCGCCGCGCGCACACGCATCCGATAGCCCCGAAGGCGCATCGAACTATCCGCGATGAAGAACCGCAGGAATTATACAATGCCTTTCCGAGCATTAAACTTGAGATTGCTGGCTGCGGCGGCGGTATTTATGGGACTCGCCGTCCTGGCGCCTCAAATTTGGATGCACGGATCCGCTCTGGCGTCGGCTGTGGCGGCAGCGTCGCGGCCGCAGATTCCGGTGCAAATCCCGGTAAAAAAGCCGGGACAGCAGAAGCAATTGCCGGACGAGGGTGTGACGCATGTGCGTGTAAACCTGGTGCGCCTGTACGTGACGGTGCGCGACAAGCATGGCGCGATCGTCCCAAATCTCGCGAAGCAGGATTTCCACGTCTACGAGGATGGCAAGGAACAGAAGATTGCGTTTTTCTCGAAGGACATGACCGATCCGCTGACGCTTGCCATGATGATCGATACCAGCGGAAGCCAGGAGCATCTTTTAGACGCGGAAAAAGAAACGGCGTGGCGATTTTTGCGCGACATTTTGCACAAGAACGACCTTGCCATGGTGATTTCATTTGACACGCAAGTGAACTTGCTGGCGGATTTTACCGACGACAAGCAAGTGCTGCACAGTGCCATCGAGAAGGCGGAGATCAACGCGCCGGTCGACTTAGGGCCAACCAGCCTCAATCCTCAGGGTACGGTCCTCTACGACGCGATCTACGAGGTCTGCCGCGACAAGCTTCCCTCGGAAACAGGGCGCAAGGCGCTGATTATTCTGACCGATGCAGAGGACGAAGGCAGCAACGAAACGCTGCAAAATGCAGTCGTGGCGGCGCAGCAGGCCAATGCCGTTATCCATGTTCTCCTCATCGCCGAACCAGAAGTCTATTTTGGGGCTGGCATGGGCTACGGAGGCGGTACCGTGGCGGCGGAAATGGCCACGCAAACAGGCGGACGCGTGATTTCGATTCGCAACGATAAGGATTTGGACAAAGCGTTCACTGAGATTTCGCAAGAACTGCGCAGCCAGTACGTCCTCGCCTACTATCCTACCGACACAACCGCGAATGGGGCGTTTCGCAAGATCAAAGTGGAAACGACGACGAAAGGCCTGCGCGTTCTCACGCGCAAAGGCTACTACGCGCCCGGGCGTTGACGGCCAATAGCCGCCGAAATCAAAAATCACGTAAACAATTAGGAAGAAGTTACCGCTGCGGGAAAGTTCCCGCCGCCGACGGGGATGAAGTGATCGGCGCCGTGGCGTAATAACCCTTGCGTGAGCGGACGATCAGGCCTTTGCGATCGACGCGAATTTGTACCGTATGGAATTGTCCGTTCGCCACCGGATAGGGCAGCGGATACCCGATCAGATACTGGCTGCGCAGCTCGTTTCCGATGTCGAGAAACGATTGCGCCAGATCGTCAACGCGGTAAGGAAAGAAAACGCGACCTCCGGTTTCGTCGGCGAGTTCCTGAAGAGCCTTGTCGCCTTGCGATTTGTGGAGTTTTTCGGGGGTCGGTGTGTCGATGGTGACCCAATCGTTATTCGTGCTGATCGCGTAGATGGAGACGCCGGAGCGGTCGGCCATCTCGATGGCGCCACTGAGCGTGTGATTACTGAGGTTGTCGTCGCCATCACTGATGACGACCAGGATGCGGCGGATATCGGAATCCGGACCCGGCGGGACGGGCGCGTTCGCCAACTTCTGGCTGGCCGCGTAAATAGCATCGTTGAAGGCTGTTCCGCCGCCGGCGTTTTGCTTCTGAATCACTGAGCTCAATTGCCCAACGTCATCGGTGTAGTCCTGAATGACCTCCGGTTCATTGTCGAACGTCATCACGAATGCTTCGTCTTTATGGCGGCGAATGACGTTGTAGAGAAAATCGATGGCGGCGTCTTTCTCGAAGTGCAGACGCTCGCGAATGCTATTCGATGTGTCGAGAAGCATCCCGATGCGCAAGGGCAAATCTACCTGGCGGCTGAACTGCGTGATGGGCTGCTGTTTGCCGTCCTCGAATACCTTAAAATCACTCTGGGTCAAATTCGTGACGAATTTGTTGCGCCGGTCCATCACCGCCGCGACCAAGTGCACCAATCCCACATTGACGCGCAGCTTGGGCACGTGCTGGGGTTTGGCCGATTGTTGCGATGCTGGCGAGTTCTTTTGCTGCGCCAGCGCGCTGGGTGCAATACTCAAGAAGAGCAATGCGGCAATCGTAGCTAAGACAGTTTTGCGCACGGTGGATTATAGGTACGGCCCAACCACAGCGTCAATGGATTCGGCATCGGCGCCCGCGGCGCGTCCTATCTCTCGCAGATAGTTGGCAAGTTCCGGCGGAAGCGGCGCGCGCATGTCCATGGGCGTCCCGGTTGTTGGATGCAGAAAACGGAGCCGGGAGGCATGGAGAAAATTGCGGCCCAGCGAAGGCAGCGTGGTTGCCCCGATTTTCGGCTGCGCGGGGGCGCCATAGAGCGTGTCGCCAGCCACTGGATGACCTAGCGCAGAAAAGTGGACGCGAATTTGGTGCGTGCGGCCCGTGTGAAGATCGGCTTCCACGAAAGTGAATCCGTCTAGCCGCATGCGCACGCGCCAGTCGGTCCGCGCGGCGCGGCCTTCGCGCCGGCGGGTGGTCATGCGAACGCGGCGGTGCAAATCGCGCGCGACGGGCAATTCGATTCGTCCTGTATCGTCTTTCAGCCTTCCGTGCAAGAGCGCGACGTAGGTTTTCTCGATCTTGCGATCGCGGAATTGATCCGAGAGCGCGCGATGCGTTTTGTCGTTTCGCGCCACCAGTAGCGCGCCCGATGTCTCGCGGTCCAGGCGATGGACGATTCCAGGGCGCAGTTCTCCGCCAATCGAGGAAAGTTCGCCGCGCGCGCCGAATTCGTGCAAGAGCGCGTTGACCAAGGTCCCGCTTCTCGCTCCTGCCGCGGGATGCACCACCATTCCCGCGGGCTTGTTCACGACTATCAGGTCTGCGTCGGCGAAGAGAATTTCCAGCGGGATGGCTTCCGGCTGCGCAGAAGATAGAGTTGGAGGCGGGACCTCGATGACAATCGTGTCGCCTGATTCGACGCGATGAGAGCGTTTGGCGGGCTGGCCATTCAGCCGCGCGTGGCCGTGATCGAGCAGTGATTGGATGCGCGTGCGGCTGAAATCGGCGAGATGCGCGGCTAAAAAGCGGTCGAGGCGCTGCCCCGCGTCCTCGGACGAGACGACGAGCTTCGTTTCGCGCCCGGCATCACGCGGCGCGCCGGTTGCGTGAACTGTGGCACGTTGTGATTTCATCGGCGGCGCTCATTCGGCGGATTGCCTGGCCGCGGCGGCATCATGCTCGCGCAGCGTCTCGGGCCGCTTCGTTCCGCGCCGCCACATCCACGCTCCGAGCAAGATCAGGATCAGGCTGACCACTTGCATCAGAGAAAATCTTCCCCGTAAAAATAGTGTGCGATCAGGATCGCCGCGCACGAATTCAATCAAGCCGCGCTCGGCGCCGTAGAGGAGCATATACGTTGCGAAAATTTCTCCCGTGAACCGCTGCTTCTTGGCCAGGAAAATTAGGATGAGAAAATTGATGAATTCGGCGGCGGATTCGTACAACTGCGTGGGATGGAGCGGAGTATTGAGCGGTGTGCCAACCAACTGGGCGGCGAGAGGGTTGGTGAACGTGACGCCCCACGGCAGCCATGTGGGTTTGCCGTAGCAACATCCGGCGCCAAAGCAGCCCAGCCTTCCGATGGCGTGGCCGAGCGGCAGGCCGGCTGCGTAACAGTCAGCGAGCGCGAGAAATCGCAGGCGTTGAAAATACGCGTAGAGCACGGCAACGATCGCCGCGCCGATGAGCCCACCATAAAATGTGCCCCCGGATTGCAAGGTGGAAAGCGTGAAAATGTCGCGCGGATGGCGCGAGTAATGGCCGGCTTCAACGATCACCAGCCATGCTTTCGCCCCGACCAAGCCGACGAGGACCATGTAGATCCCCAAATTCCACACGCGTTCCGGATCGATCCCTGCCTGTGGCGCATACCGCCGCGCGTACCACAAGCCGAGCAACACGCCTGTCGCCACCAGCACGCCGTATGTGTAGATCGGAAGACCGCCCCATGGCGTCGGAATTGTGCCCAACAGGGGATGCATGGCTAGGCCGCTCCTTTGCCCGTGCTAGAATGGCCCCAATCGCGCAAGAGTTCCAGCAGAACCAGAGCCGCGCCAACAACAATGGCGGAATCGGCGACATTGAACGTGGGCCAGTGGTAGCCGTGGAAGTGCAAGTCAATGAAATCGGTGACGCCGCGCTGCGTGAGACGATCCACCACGTTTCCCATGGCACCGCCTATAATCAAGGCCATGCCGATCTGTCCCGTGCGTCCGCCTGCGCGTTCGACGGCGAGCAGCCAGAACAACAGCAGGATTACGCCAATCGAGAACGCGACAAGCACGAACCGGAACAAGGGCGATTGCGCCCCAGCGAACAGACTGAACGCGACGCCGGGGTTGCGCGTATGGATCAGGTTGAGGAATCCGGGAATGACGACGCGGAGGTAGTCCGAAGTTGTGTATTTTTCGATGACGTGCTTGGTGGCTTGGTCGGCGGCGAGCACGGCAACGATGATCAGAATCAGCCAGCGCCACGCGATGTTGCGCGAGGCCGCCATTAAACTCGTGCACTTCCTACCACGTCGTCGCGATTGCGTTCGATTTCGGCGATGGCCGCAAGGCAGCGTTCGCAAATTGTGGGATAGTCCGTGCTCTCGCCGACGTGCGTCGAGTAATTCCAGCAGCGCTCGCATTTCTTGCCATCCGCATGATCCACTTCGATCTCAGCAACTAGCCCTGTTCCGGTTTCGGAAGGGACGCTGTTCGCTGAACCGATGCTCACCTGCGAAACAATCAGGAGTTGCGGTAGCAAAGACGCGTAAGTTTTTAGCAGGTCCAGCGTCTTTCCGCCCGCGTGCACTTGAAGCTTCGCTTCGAGCGCGCTATTGATCACTTTCGCGTTTCGAGCTTCCTCGAGATTCTTGAGCGCCTGCTCGCGAATGGCGAGCAACGATTCCCAGTTTTCATTTTTGCTCGGGTCAGCGCCCACATCCAGATCCGCCGCGCTCGGAAATAGTGCCATGTGGACGCTTTCCGGTTCTCCCGCGGCGCGCGGAAGATGCCGCCACACTTCTTCTGAAGTGAATGCAAGGATGGGTGCGGCGAGACGGACCAGAGCGCTCGCGATGCGATAGATCGCGGTCTGCGCCGAGCGGCGGCCGATGTTGCGCGGCGCGAACGTATACAGACGATCCTTGAGCACGTCGAAATAAAATGAACTCAAATCCACAACCATGAAATCGTAGAGCGCGTGGAAAATGCGGTGAAATTCGAACTCATCGTACCAGGCGCGGCATTTCGAGACAAGCTCGCCGGTGCGATGCAACATCCACGCATCCATCTCCCAAAGGTCGCTGTCCGGCACGGCGTCGCGCGCCGGATCGAAATTCACGAGATTGCCGAGCGCGAAGCGCAAAGTATTGCGAATCTTGCGGTACGACTCGGCGAGCTGGGTCATCATCGCGTCAGAAAAGCGCATGTCGGATTGATAATCCTGCGAGGTAGTCCACAGGCGCAGCAAATCCGCACCCCATTTCTCGCAGATTTCGCTGGGCAGCACTCCGTTGCCGACGGATTTCGACATGGGGCGCCCTTCGGAGTCGAGCGTCCAGCCGTGCGTGATCACTTGTTTGTACGGCGCTTGACCGCGCGTGCCGATGCCGACGAGCAACGAGCTTTGGAACCACCCACGATACTGATCCGGCCCTTCGAGATACGCATCGGCGGGCCACATGCCGTCCTTCAACACGGCCAAGCTGGTCGAGCCGGACTCAAACCACACGTCCAGAATGTCTTTTTCCTTGCGAAAATGTGCCGAGCCGCATTTGCATTGCGTTCCGGGCGGCAGCAACTCTTCCGCCGCATGCGTGAACCATGCGTCCGCGCCCTCTTTTTCGAACCAGCGCACTACGTTGCGCAGCGCTGGAAAATCCTTCAGTTGTTCGCCGCATTGTTCGCAATAAAAGACGATGAGTGGCACGCCCCAGAAGCGCTGCCGCGAAATGCACCAGTCCGGACGCTCGGTGACCATCCCGGAGAGACGCTGCTCGCCCCACGCGGGCGACCATTTCACTTTGCGGATTTGGTCGAGGGCGCGCTGGCGCAGATCATCGTGCTCAAGATCGATGAACCATTGCTCCGTGGCGCGAAAAATCACCGGACTGTGGCAGCGCCAGCAGTGGGGATAGCTGTGCTGCAATTTTCCCTGGCCGATGAGCGCGCCGCGCGATTCGAGCAGCTTAATGATGGGCGCATTCGCCTCAAAAACGCTTTTGCCTTTGTACTCCGGCAGACCCTCGACGAAGCGTCCATCGTCATCGAGTGGCGCATACGTTTCGATGCCATATTTTTGGCCGGTGCGAAAATCGTCAGCGCCGTGCCCGGGAGCCGTGTGCACGATTCCGGTTCCTTGGTCGAGCGTGACATAATCAGCCAGCACGGCAGGTTCGAGCCTATCGAGAAAGGGATGCTGGAACTTTGTTCCCTCAAAAACTTTCCCGGGGAATGCTTGCCATGCAGTTTTCAGGCGCAGACGTGTTTCCTGCATGACCTTCCCGACGAGCTCGTGCGCCATGATGTAGATGTCCCCGTTTTCGTCATCCGCAAGGTCGTACGTGAAATCAGGGTGGAATGCGAGCGCCATGCTTGCCGGCAAGGTCCACGGGGTTGTCGTCCAAACTAATGCATAAAGCCTCTTCCCAACGCGCTTGCCCACGTTAGGAGGCGCTTCGATCATTTCATAGCGAATCCAGATCGACGGGCTGGTTTGGTCCGCGTATTCCACTTCGGCTTCGGCGAGCGCGGTGCGGTCGTGTAGGCACCAGTAAACGGGCTTCAGCCCTTTATAGACGTAACCTTTCTCCATAAACGTGAGAAACGCGTCGGCGATGGTGGCCTCGTGTTCCGGGTCCATCGTCAGATACGGCTTCTCCCATTGCCCGAGGACGCCGAGGCGCTTGAAATCTGTCCGGTTCTGATCGATGTACTTCACCGCGAATTCGCGGCACATTCGGCGAAATTCAGCGGGCGCGACGCTGTCTTTTTTTCCGCCTAATTGTTTCTCGACCTTCGATTCGATCGGCAGGCCGTGGCAATCCCAGCCGGGAATGTATGGCGCGCGGAAACCGGCCATGGTCTTCGATTTGACGACCATGTCTTTCAAAATTTTATTCAGGCCGGTGCCGAGATGGATGTCACCCGTGGGATAGGGCGGGCCGTCGTGAAGCACGAAGAGCGGAGCATCTGCGCGCGATTCGAGGATGCGTTGGTAGAGCTTTTCGGCGTCCCACTGCGCGAGCTGGCGCGGTTCCCGTTGCGGCAATTGCGCCTTCATCGGGAAGTCGGTGCGGGGCAAGTTGATGGTGCTCTTCAGGTCGAGCAGTTTCGCCATGGGACCTTTTCCGGAGCTTTTTGAGATGTTTTGCAATGCGGAACACCGCGCTCCGCAGTGAACAGCGTATGTTACACTGGAAAGCGTCTGGGTGTCAGCCGCGGGAGGGCCATACATCCTTTTCTGTCCGGCAGAATCTAAATAACACGGAATGAGCCAATTGGGCGTAAGGGTGTAAGTGTAGCTATGGAACAGCCGCAAAACGCGCAGCCGGCGGGAGTTAACCGCGCCGATTTCAAGCTGACCCGGTTGTCGGTCGGTCGCGAGTCGTGGTTCGCTCTTTTCCTGTCAAACGTCAGGGAATTCCTGACCGAGCGGCCGATTAGGGTTCCGCGCAGCAGCGGCCCTACGGCGTTTCAGCCCGCGCGGTTCGGCTCGTCGATGTCCGACAATTTCAAGGAGCTTCTGCGCCGCCTGCCAGCGTCCGCGAGGCAGCCTACGGATTCGGAGCTGCTGGTCCGCTCGAAGCCGTGGTTTGCGGAGTTCTGGGAAAATATCCGCGACACGGTCGCGCCGCGAAAACTGCCTCCTTTGCAGGTCACGAGCGCACCTGTTGATGTGCCGGAAATCTGGACGCCGAACAAACAGTTCACGAAAGTTCAGGCGCTTTCGCTCGCCGTTCACGTCCTGGTGCTCGTGCTAATTATTTTGCCTTTACTGCCGGAGTTCATGTCTCCACCGACGCAAGCCAATACCATGACGGTGATGCCGATCACGGTTTCACCGTATCTCGCGCGGCTGAAAATGGGAAACAAAAGAGCCGGAGGCGGAGGGGGTCGCATAGGCACTGCCCCTGCGACTCGCGGGCGCTTGCCAAGATTTTCAATGAACCAGCTAACGCCCCCGGAAGTGAAGCCGCCAGAGCACGCGAAGCTCACGGTAGAGCCGACGGTGATTGTGCCGCCGAACATTCACATGCCAACGCCCAATCTTCCCAATAATGGCGATCCCATCGCGAACCTAGTTAACGATTCCATGGGCAATGGCAGCGGCACGGGCATTGGCAGCGGCAGCGGAGGCGGCGTCGGCGCTGGCCAGCAATACGGAACCGGCGGCGGTTATCCGGAAGCCGGAGAAAACGGATACGGTACGCCGGTATGCCTCTATTGCCCCGATCCTAAGTACTCGAACGCAGGATTTAAGCTGAAGATTCAGGGTACCGTAGTTTTGGATGTGATCATCGGCGCCGATGGCCGCGCGCACAATGTTCGCGTTTCCAAGGGCCTTGGCTATGGCTTGGATCAGGAAGCGATTAAGGCTGTTCGAGACATTTATCGCTTTAAGCCGTCGATTGGTCCGGACGGGCAGCCTGCGGCCGTTCACATGCTGGTCGAAGTAGATTTCCGGCTCTACTGATTTTTTCGTGTCTTCCCATCTCTGAATTTGCGTCCCAGCATCACCTTCACATGAGTTACAACTGCGCACAGGCTTGCAATGCCGCCCATTGTTCGCAGTTGCGTTCTGCTACGATGGGCGGCATGAGATTCGCGCATCGCGCAATTTTTCTGCTTGCGATTTGCTTTTTGCTGGCTGCTTTGCCGGCCGCGGCGCAGTCCGGTGCAATCGTATTTGCCGTCCAAATCACGCCTTCGACGGGCTTGGCCGAGCCCGTGCGAGGACTGCCGTTTTATTTGCTGCGAAAAAGTTTTGCGGACATTCAAAAAGAGGCGGATGCTTCCGCGCCAAGGCTCGACCTCAATCATTTCGTGGATGGTTTGACGGTCTCCAAGCAACTGAAAGCCTGGATGAAGAAGCATCACAGCGTGGAGATCACCGGCCGGACTTTTCGAAAAAGTCTTACGGCGGACGATATACTCAACGTCCCGGAATTTTGGAAGGCCTATTTCGACGGAAACACGTCCGGAGCCGGCGTCGATTTTCCCGCGCGCCGGTATAACGAGCGCGACCGCACGCGCAAGCCGGAAAAATATAAACGTGAGGTCCACGAATACAACGACAAGATCCGCAAGTATCTGGCAGTGAATCCCGATAGTACGGAGGTGATGGATCTCAGCTTGGAATCGATCGATCCCGGCCCGCGGTGGGCCGATATGGTCGCGGTGCGCGCGGCAAATGTTCGCAGGATAGCACTGGATTTGGCGCAATCGCGCTACGTGGCCGCGCAAGCGCAGACCGACATGAATGGCCGCGGTGAATTCAATGGCATCTCTCCGGGAACGTACTGGATCAGCTCGCTCAATATAGAAGGCCTGGTTGGCGACACGCGTGAGAAATGGGATGTCGCCGTTTTGGTGCGCCCCGGCGCCACCATGCAGGCAATACTCTCAAATTTCAATGCCGTGCCGCCTGCGAGATCCATCCCATGAACGTCTCCGAGACGCTTTCCATTCCCTTCATTCGCACGTAGACTTCCGCCGTGGCCACGACCGGGTTGTGGATTAGCTTTGCTGCCGGATTGCTAGCGCTGCTGGTGATCGACGTCATTGCCTTCGGCGGCAAGCCGCGCAGCGTCTCGCTGCGCGAAGCGGCCGCATGGAGCGGCGTGTGGATTGGCATTTCGCTGCTATTCGATCTCTGGTTATGGCATCACGCGGGATCGAAGCTGGCGCTCGAATTTCTGTCCGGGTACCTCGTCGAGAAATCGTTGAGCGTTGACAACCTTTTCATCTTTGTTTTGATCTTCGAATACTTTTCCGTGCGGCCGGAGTTTCAACGTCGCGTGCTCGTCTGGGGGATATTCGGCGCGCTGGCGCTGCGCGGTTTGCTGATCGCGGCTGGCGCTGTCTTTATCCGCAGGTTTTCCTGGTCGCTCTATCTTCTAGGCGCATTTCTCGTTTACGTTGCGCTCCATCTATTATTCAAGCGATCGAAGACAGTCCACGTGGGAGCGAATCCTCTTCTGCGCTGGCTTGGGAAGTTTTTTCCCACGGCACAGTCGGACGTAAGCGGCAACTTTTTCGCCCGACAAGACGGCCGCTGGCTGGTGACAACGCTGTTTCTGGCGTTGGTGGCAATTGAAGGCGCGGATATTGTTTTTGCGTTCGATTCGATTCCTGCCGTATTCGGCGTCACGCACGACCCATTCATCGTTTTTTCTTCGAACGCTTTTGCTGTGCTTGGGCTGCGCGCGCTGTATTTTCTTGTCGCAAGATGGATGACCGACCTCCGGCATCTCCATACGGGGGTTTCCGTGGTCCTGCTCTTCATCGGATTGAAAATGCTCGCCGCCCATTGGGTGGAAGTTCCTTCGGAGATTTCGCTTACCGTAATTGCGGCGGTGCTGGCTTTGGCGACGGTGGCGTCGTTATTCGATAAACGCGTGCCAGCGAAACACAAAGAGTGAAATACGGAATGGCAGGACTGAGCACAGGGAACACCATGAATTCTGAAACGGCGGCGATCTCGGAACTTGTGCACTGTTTGTCGTCGCGGAGCGCCGAGAGCGTCGCGCGCGACCAAGCGGCTCGCGAAATCTACCGGCGAGGATGCGCGTTAGCGGAGCAGGCAATCACTGGCTGGCGCAAGAACCCGGAAGTTGGTGCTTTCCTTTCCGGCCGCGCCACCGTAGGCGTCGCGGTTACGCCAGAACATTTCGCGGCGATTCGCTCGGCGCTCGGGAATCCACGTTTGGCGAATGTTCCGCCAGATCAGGACGCCGAAGAGTTTGAATGGAGCTTGGGCGCGGATGTGCATCTGGATATTCTGACAACGCGGCAGCCGGGCGGCACAGGAGCGATCGCGCGCTTCCTCGCCAAATTTGGCGAGGGCATCCAGCAGGTCGAGTTCCCAACGCCTGACGCGGACCGGGCGGCGGCAATGATTCGTTCGCGCCTCGGCATCGCTCCGATTTATCCTACCGCGCATACCGGCGCAGATGGCACACGCGTCAATTTCTTCTTGGCAAGCGCGGCGGATGGAAAGAAGGTGCTGATCGAGCTGGTCGAATCGCACAAGGAAGCTTGAACTAACGCGAAGCGTGTTATGCCACCTGAGTTACAAAGGCGAAGCCAAAAGCCGTGGCGGCGTGGCTCGATAGCTTTGCAGCGGCGGCCTTCAAACCGCCGCGGCCCTAGGAGCGGAAAAGGACGTCCTCGCGATTGAACATGTGGACGGCGGCGGCGAGGCCGAGAGCCGCGTAGACGCACGTCATGCCGAATATCGCAGCCATGTATCCCCAGTGATACGTGCCCGCGATGATTTCCTTGCTCACCAGGCTTGTGTTGAGGATAGGAACGAAGGCTGTCTTCCAGTTCAGGTCGATGCCCATCGTGCCGACAATCGCCGGCGTGACGACGATAAAAATTAGTGGCGAGACGTAGGTTTGCGCCTCGCGGTAGCTTTTGGCGAGCAGCGCGACCGCGAGAAGTCCAGCGGCAAATAGAACGGCTAGCGGCAGAAGCAGCACCATCACGGCAAGCACCGCGCTGGGATTAATCGCGATTTTCAACGATGAACCGGCGGCGCCCATCATCCCCCGTCCCCCCCACGCCAGGGAAACTCCCACGGAAAGCAGCGACAGCACGGCCGTGATGATCGAAGCCGTGACAACCATCAAAAATTTTCCGATCACCAAATCCGTGCGCGAGACCGGGCTCGATAAAATCGTCTCCATCGTGCCGCGTTCCTTTTCTCCCGCGGTCAAATCAATTGCGGGGTACATCGCGCCCGTGAAACAGAAAATGATGATCAGGTACGGAATGAATCCACCGAAGATCGCCGCGCCCACTTTTGCGGGCGGTGCCACGTTGCCAGCTTTCACGGAAAAGGGTTCGAGGAGGCTTGCAGGCAAGCCGTGCGCGACAAGCGCCTCGCGGGCGACGCGGTCGCGATAATCGTCAAAAAACTTCTGAAGCTTGTCCCTGGCGAGCTCCGATTTTTCGTCCTCCTGGTAGTAGCCGATTGAAACCTGCTCGGGATGGCCGCTCGCAATCGCGGCATCGAATCCGGGTGGAATTGTTACCATGGCGCGAATCTTCTTGTCGGAAACTTCCTTTCGGGCGTCGTTTTGATACGGCACGATGCGGATGCCGGGAAATTTCTGCAATGCCGCAAGAACCTTCGGCGAATGCGCGCCTCCCTCGACCATCACAGGGGAGACTTCCCGGTGCGCTTCGCCCGACGACAGCGCCCCGATGTAACCGATTCCCAGAAACATCAGCGGAAAGGCGACCATGGGAATGATGACCATCGAGCGAATGGTGCGCTTGTCCCGGAGCATGTCGCGCAGCTCTTTGCGATAGACGATCAGCGAATTACGCAGGCTCATCGTGTGTCTCCCGAGACATCCACGAAAATTTCCTCGAGGCTGTCCTTGCGGTAGTTCTGGCGCATCTCCGCGAGCGTCCCTTCGGCGCGCATTTTGCCGCCGTGAATGATGCCGATACGGTCGCAGAGTTTTTCGACTTCGCTCATCACATGCGTCGAGAAAATGACGGTCTTGCCACGGTCGCGGCACTGGCGGATAAAATCGGTGATGGAGCGCGCGGCCATGACGTCGAGGCCGTTGGTGGGTTCGTCGAAAATCATCACCGGCGGGTCATGGATCAGTGTGCGGGCAATCGAGACCTTCTGCTTCATTCCGGTCGAGAGCTTGGCGCAGCGGCGGTCGCGAAATTCTTCCATGTCGAGGGCCTTGAAAAGCTCGTTGGTGCGCCGCGCGATGGTGGCCGAGTCGAGGCCAAAGAGTTGGCCGAAATATTCGACGGTTTCCACGGCCGTAAGTCGGTCGTAGAGAGCCGTGGCAGTCGAAAGGAACCCGACGTGCGCACGCACTTTTTGCGGTTCGCGCACCACGTCGAAACCCGCGACATTCGCGGTGCCGGAGGACGGCGCGAGGATCGTGGCGAGAATGCGCAGCGTGGTCGTCTTGCCCGCACCATTCGCGCCGAGCAAGCCGTAAATCTCGCCTGGCTTGCACGTGAAGCTGACGTTCTCGACGGCGTGAATGTCGCCGCGCTTCTTATCGCGGAAATTCTTGCAAAGCTCTACCGCATCAATCATCGGCTGGCCTCTGCTGCTTGCATATAGGCCCGGAATGAATGTTACACGGAGACGCTGGATTTTCGCAGCCGGATTTCTGATGTGGAGGCAAGCGGCCGGCGCGGAGTTAAGCAGCCCGGCCTGTAAGCAATTCGATCACAGCGGCGACGATTTCGCGGATTTGGACGGGACGAAAGAGGATTTTCGCGGCGGAGCCGAGCGCCACAGTTGTAGTTCGCGAGGCAATGACAATGGTTGGGACACGGCTGGCAAGAGATTGAATGGCGGGTTCGGACGCAGCCTTCGCGTCGACGTCAAGGACGATCGCCGCAGGGCTCTCACCCGAAGCGATGGCCCTGGCTGCGTCCGCCGCGGTCTCGATTCCAAGCGCGTGAATGCTGCGTTCGCGCAACTCGGCGCGAACTCCGGCGCGGAGCTTCCAGTCTTCGCCGATCACGAATACAACTGGCATCCCCGCTCAGGAGTATAGCATCCTCGGTAGTGGCGCTTTATCGCCGTCTCCATTCACGGCGTAGGCAAGCGATGGAGCCGTCTGTTACAATTCGGCGAATTCTGGGGGATTCTTCTATTGGTGTCAGAACGAGTACCTCGACCGCGAAGACGATGGGTCGCGTGGCTGATCGGCGTTATTGTTGTGATTGTTTTCGTTGTGGTGCTCGCCAACCGTGACCAGGCTCCAGAAGTTCAAGTCGCGCAGGTGACGCGCGAAAACCTCTCCGCATCCATCGCCAGCAACGGGAAAGTCGAGCCGGTCGCACCGTATATTGCCCGCGCGCAGTTCGCCGCGTTCGTCGCGAAGGTGGACGCCGCCGAGGGGCGAGCCGTGCATAAAGGCCAGGTGATTCTCGTGTTGAATTCCGATACCGCCAAGGCGCAGCTCGCCAACGCGCGCGCGGAACTGTTGGCCGCCGAGGAGCAGCTTCGCGCCGCCCACGCGGGCGGACCGCCGGACCAGGTGGCGCAGATCAATGGCGACTTGCGCAAGGCGCAAATCAGCGTCGCGGACCTGGAGAAAACGCACGCGGCGCTGAAGCAGCTCGTCGCGGCCAAGGCAGCGACGCAGGAGGAGCTCGACCATAATGTCAGCGCGCTGGAGCAAGCGCAGACAACGGTCGAGACGCTCGAGCAAAAGAAAGCGGCTCTCGCGGCGCAGGCGCGAGTCAGCGCGCAAAGCGCGGAACTGACCGCGCAGCATGACCGCGATTTGATCGCCACGCTCCAGCATGACGTGAACTCCGCCACCGTAGTCTCTCCGCTCGACGGCACGCTCTATTCGCTGCCGGTGCGTTCGGGCGACTACGTTCAGGTGGGCCAGGTGCTCGCCGAAATGGCGGACCTGCACCATATGCGCGTGCGCGCATTCATTGACGAACCGGATTTAGGCGTGCTCGCGCCCAACCAGCCGGTGGACATCACGTGGGACGCCATGCCCGGGCGCGTCTGGACTGGACGCACCGAGACGGTGCCCAAGCAAGTGACCACGCTCCAGTTGCGCAGCGTCGGCGAGGTGCTCTGCTCGGTCGGAAACGACAATCTCGATCTGATTCCCAATATCAACGTGGACGTGAAAATTCAAGTGAGCCATAGGCAGAACGCCCTGGTGGTGCCGCGCGGCGCGGTGCATACGGACGGAGCACAGCATTTCGTGCTGGTCGCCGACAATAACACGCTGCACCGGCGCAATATCGAAGTGGGAATTGCAAATCCGACTGAGGTTGAGGTGATTTCAGGTCTGAAGCCCGGCGAACTCGTGGCGCTTTCGGGCGATATCACGCTGCACGACGGCATGAACGTAAATCCCGAGGAGGTGAAACAGCAATGAAGCGTCTGCTCGCGTTCCTTGCGGCGTCTGTGGTTTTGCTTCTGCCCGTGGCGCGTATGGCATCGGCGGATGATTTAAGCGCCGTGCAGGCGCAATTTCAGTCCGGAAATTACACTATGGCGATGAATACCCTGCGCGCTCTGATTTCGCAGAATCCCAACGATGCCGCGGCGCATTACTGGCTGGGACGCTGCTACATCGAGAAGAGCGACTACGATAACGCCGTCACGCAACTCCAGCAGGCGGTGCAGCTGACTCCGAATTCTTCCGACTTTCACGACTGGCTTGGCCGCGCCTATGGCGGGAAAGCCGATCGCGAGCGCAGTTTTCTGCTGGCGCGCCGCGTGAAGAAGGAGTTCCTGGCCGCCGTGCAACTCGATCCTTCGAACATCGAGGCGCGGCGCGACCTCGAGGACTATCTGCTCGAAGCGCCGTGGATCGTCGGAGGCAGCAACGAAGATGCGCTCGCGCAGGTGAAAGCGATTGCTCTGTTGGATCCGCTCTCGGGGCATCTGGCGCGCGCGGATTACGACGCGTACCTCGGGAAGAAAGATAAGGCGGCCGCGGAATATAGCGCGGTGCTCGCGATGAAACCGCGAAAGATGGTTCCCTATTTCGAAATTGCCGATTTCTACGCCCGCCAAGGAAATGGTGCGGAAGTCGAGCAAGTGACCCAGGCAGCGGCGCAGGTCAACTCGAAGGACGTACGGCTGGCGTTTTATCGGGGCATGGGACGCGTGCTCAGCGGAACGGACTTTACGGCTGCCGAGGAGGATTTGAAATCCTATCTAGCCAGCTCGCCACAGCGTTCCGACTGGCCTTCCCACGCGGCGTCGCGTTACTGGCTTGGGCGGCTTTACGAAAAAGAAGGCAATAAAATGGAGGCGGCGGAACAGTATCGCGCGTCGCTGCAACTCGATCCTCGACGGAACGATGCGCGCAAGCGTCTCGAGGCGCTCGAAAAGTCGCTCCACTGAGCGTCACAGCGCGGCCCTAGCCGCCTGCGCGGCCACGTGAGCGGACCTGTCCGGAGGCCGGCTGGGTGAGCTACGCCGTGGACGGCGCAAAGCCAGTGAGGCTTTAGCCGCCGGGTGCCAGTCGTGCTAGGTTGTCAAGTCGGCTCTTCATCCCTGGGACGCATAATAACCGTACTCGGCCAAATCGTTTATGATGGTATCCAACCAACGTATGAACGTGATCGCATGGCAAATGTCCGTGGAGTCTCAATCATGAAGGGAGTAGTTCTCGCGGGAGGCACGGGCTCGCGCCTGTTCCCGCTGACGCGGGTGACCAACAAGCACCTGCTGCCGATCTACGACCGCCCCATGGTGTTTTATCCGATCCAAACGCTGGCCGACGCGGGCATCCGCGACATTTTGCTGGTGACCGGTGGGCATAGCGCGGGCGATTTTTTGCGACTTTTGGGGAACGGCAAAGACTTCAATCTGCGCCATCTTTCCTACTCCTACCAGGAAGGTGAGGGTGGCATTGCGGATGCGTTGCAGCTGGCCGAGCATTTCGCCGAGGGGCATTCGATCTGCGTGGCGTTGGGCGACAACATTCTTGAAAGAAATATCATTCGCGGCTGCGAAGACTTTCAGCGCACAGGCCGCGGCGCGCATATCTTTCTGAAAGAAGTGCAGCATCCGGAGCGTTTCGGCGTGCCGGTGTTCGACGGCAAACGAATCGTGCGCATCGAGGAGAAGCCGAAGCGGCCAAAGTCCAATTTCGCGGTGACGGGATTTTATATCTATGACGCGAGCGTGTTTGAAAAAATCCGTACGCTGCGGCCTTCTGGACGCGGCGAATTGGAAATCACGGATTTGAACAACCATTACATTGGAGAGGGTTCGATGCGCCACAGCGTTCTCGACGGCTGGTGGACAGACGCCGGAACATTCGATTCTCTCCTGCTAGCGAATAACCTGGTGGCGAAGGGCGGAGCGAATAAAGTGAACGGGGCCAAGACTGCGAAGAAATCGCGGAAGGCGAAAGGAAAACGATGATCCACGGCGTTCGTGTCAAGCAACTCAAGATGATTCCCGATGAGCGCGGGCGCTTGATGGAAATTCTGCGAGCCGACGACGCGGAGTTCATCAAATTCGGCCAGCTCTATATGACCACCGCGTATCCGGGCGTGGTGAAAGGCTGGCATTATCACAAATTACAAATCGACAGTTTCTGCACGGTGAAGGGCATGATCAAACTGGTGCTCTATGACGCGCGCGAAAAATCGGCGACGCACAAGGAAGTAAACGAATTTTTCCTCGGCGAACACAGTCCGATTCTGGTGCAGATCCCGAATTTTGTGTATCACGGCTTCAAATGCATCAGCGAAACCGAGGCGATTGTCATCAATTGTCCCACCGAGGCGTATCATCACGGAAAACCGGACGAATTTCGCGTGGCGTACAATGATCCGAGCATTCCCTACAACTGGGATATTCGGCAAGGGTAAGACAGCGGAAAGTCGGCGATGAAACTTCTGGTTACGGGCGGCGCGGGCTTCATCGGATCAAATTTCATCCGCTATTTCCTCGGCGCGCATCCGGACGCGCAGATCGTGAATTTCGACAAGCTCACCTACGCCGGGAATCTCCGAAATCTCGCGGACATCGATTCCCAGCCGAATTACAAATTCGTGCGCGGCGACATCTGCGACGCACAGGCAGTCGAGGAACTTTTCGCCGAGCCGTTTGACGCCGTGGCACATTTTGCGGCCGAAAGCCACGTGGATCGCAGCATCGCCGGCGCGCGGGAATTCATCCGCACAAATGTCGAGGGAACTTGGATGATGCTCGAGGAAGCGCGCAAACGGAAGATTCCGCGCTTTCTGCACGTCAGCACAGACGAAGTATATGGCAGCATGGCGCCCAAGGAATCGGCGACGGAACAATCGCAGCTCGCGCCCAATAGTCCCTATGCCGCGAGCAAAGCGGCCTCCGATTTACTGGTGCGCAGCTACATCCAGACGCATAAATTCCCCGCCATCATCACGCGCTGCACGAATAATTACGGACCGTATCAGTTTCCCGAGAAACTGATTCCGCTGATGATTTCGAACGCCATTGAAGGCAAGAAGCTGCCCGTCTACGGCGACGGCTTGAACGAGCGCGACTGGATTTTTGTCGAAGACCACTGCCGTGCGCTCGATGCGACGCTGCAAAAAGGTCGTATTGGCGAAATTTACAATATCGGCTCGGGACGTCCGGTGCCGAATATCGGAATTGTGCGCGGCCTGCTGAAATTATTGAATGCTCCTGATGGGCTCATCGAGTTCGTGCAGGATCGCCCCGGGCATGACCGGCGCTACGCGCTGGACGATTCGAAAATCCGGTGCGAACTCGGATGGGAATCGAAGGTCGATCTCGACGCGGGCCTCAAGCACACCGTCGATTGGTACCGTGTGAATTCCGATTGGGTGCAGGAAGCGAAGAGCGGCGAGTATCAGGCGTACTACGAAAAATTCTACGTAAAGCGGCGGGCAACGCTCGCCCAGCTTTGAATCTGCCTTGAAACTTTTTATCACCGGTCAAGAGGGGATGCTTGCACGCGCGCTTGCGGAAGCGCTCGCGCCGCGCCACAAAGTTTTCGCCGCGAGCCACAGCCAAGCTGACATCACGGACGCCGAGGCGATCGCGCGTACGATCGAAGCGGCGCGACCCGACGCCGTGGTAAACGCGGCGGCATTTACGGACGTTGACGCGTGCGAGAGCCAGCCGGAGCTGGCGTTTCGCGTGAACGCGGAAGGCCCGCGAAACGTCGCCCTGGCCTGCAAGAGATTCGGCATTCCGATGATGCACATCAGCACGGACTACGTTTTCGACGGGGAGAAGCTGGAACCATACGTGGAAGAAGACGAGGCGCGGCCGCTGAGCGTTTATGGCCGCAGCAAACTCGAAGGCGAACAGGAAGTGCGGAAAAATCTCGACCGCTCGTGGATTGTGCGCGTCTGTGGCGTGTTTGGCCCGTACCGCAAGAATTTCGTGTCGCTCGTGGTGGAATTGGGACGCAAAGGCCAGCCGCTGCGCATCGTGAAGGACCAGCGGCTCGCTCCCACGTACACAGTCGATGCGGCGCTCGGCATCGAGCAAGTCCTCGAGCGCGGTTCGCACGGCATCTATCACTTGACGAACCAAAGTTTCACAACACGGGTTGATTATACGCGGGAGATTTTGCGCCAGGCGGGATTCGCCGATGTCCCCGTGATTCCGATTTCAAGCGAGGAAACGAAACGTCCTGCGCTGCGGCCGCGAAATTCGCAATTGGAAAATGCGCGCCTTAAACGTGAAGGAATCGCGCCGCTGCCGCCGTGGCGCGACGCGGTGCAGCGTTACCTGATTCGATTGGAGCAAGAGAAATAAAAAACGCGAAGCCGCTGCCGCGGAATTTTCGCGCGGATTATTTTTTTCGCGACAGGAATCCCAAAACTTTGCTGGCCACGCCGCCGCCGCGGGTTAATTTAGACGGCAGACCCGCACGGCTCGATTCTGATAAGGACAAATGAGTCCCGCGACGCCAGGTTGCTGGAGCACCACCCATGTGACCCCGTATGTTTTCTCCAGGCGCTTGAAATCCGCGGGCCCGAAATGTTTCCAGCCACTTGCGGCTTGCGTTTGCGCCAGGCAATCATCAGCGAGCGGCAGCCAGGGATACAGCACGGCGACGCTCCAATCCTTATTGGCATCGGCGAGGCGGCTGCGTTCAGCGATGGCGCGGAAGCCTTGATGATTTTCCCCTGGCAAAGCCATGTAATTCGGATCGAGTGCGAAGATCGCGTCCACGGGGGTGTTCCCGCGGATCCACACGAATGCCCGCTCCCAGGGATTCTTCGGGGCCGCGCCAGGCCATTCGACATGCTGGGTGCCAGGGAAAAGCTGGAACTGCGCGAAGCACATCCCGGCGCAAAGAGGAACGAACAACAACACCCAGCGCAGCGGCTGATCTTTCAGAAGTGATTCGCCGACCAGGCCGCCCGAAAAAACAGCCAGGAAGACGTAGACGAGCTGCAAACTGCGCATCGGCTGATAGAGATCGAGGATCTTAAATTGCGGCGGAATGGTCACAACAAGGGCTGCGAGAAAAAAAATCAACGCGAAGAGGAAGACAGTCCATGCGAGCCGCGCAAAGGCCGGTCGGCCGCGCCGCCGGGCGATGCAGGAAAACCACCAGAGAAGTGCGAGCGGGCCAAGAATCCCCAGCCACTCGAACCATTTCCAGCGAAGCAAAGAATAGTAGCGATGATCACGAAGCGCTTGCCAGTAAACTGCCGAGGGGCGCTTGAAAAGGAAGCCGAGCGGGAACAGGGCGCAGAAAGAAGCTGCCATCGCGGGCCTGATTCGTTCCAGGAGAACGAAGAGAAGAATGAATGCGATGCCGAACACAGTCATCTGAGGATGAATGACCGCAGAGAAGGCGAGCCAGAGAACCATGCGCAAATATTTTTTCTCCATCGCGGCGTCAATGGCGAACAGGATAGAAAAAATCGCCAGGTTGCGAGGGTTCAGATACTGGTCGAAGATGTAGAGCGCAGTGCCGGCGACGGGCAGCGTGAGCAGCGCCGCGATCAGCGCGACGGCGCTCCAGCGGCCGGCCGTAGTGGGAAAACATTTCGAGGTGATTCGCCAGCAAGCGACAAGAAAAAGAAAAATCGAGGCGAAATGCCAGAGAAAGAGCGTCCAGTCGAGAGAGAGGTGCGTCAGGCGCACGGTCCATGCGATCAAATGCGGGAAGAGTGTCAGACGCGAATTCGCTTCGAAAAATTCCTGGCCGAACGGGTAATACGCCGGATGAAGAAGTTTGACGATCCCAGAAACGTATATTTCGGCGTCTTCGGCTTTCGGATGATAGCCGTGAATCAGGAGTGCGGCAAACGTCAGCAGCAAGAGCAGCGCGGCTTCTTTTCGCTTCACGCCGCATACCCCCGGTGAGCCGATCGGGCACGGCCGCGTCTGCGCCCAGAACTGCCTTCATGAATTTTCATTGAGCTAGTGAAATCGAAATCGGGCTGCGGTCCCCACATCCTAGACGCGGGCCGGCGCAACTTCGCGAACGCCATTCGAATAATAGTTGAGGTCGAGCTTCCGGCCGTTCTCCTTGAAGATGCGAAAGCGAATGATGCCTAGTTTTTGCAGCGCGAATTTGAACGACGTAGCCAGCACTCCGAAGCCGTAACGCACGCTCCTGCGGAAATTGATCGAGGAGGCTTCCTCGAAGTAACGCGCCGGACACGAAATTTCTCCGACGCGAAAGCCGAAAAATAATACTTGCGCGAGCACTTCGTTGTCGAAAATGAAGTCATCGGAATTTTCGAGCAGCGGCAGCGCGAGAAGCACCTCACGGCTGAACGCGCGGAAGCCGGTGTGATATTCAGACAGCTTCGCGCCAAGCAGCAGGTTTTCGAACCCTGTCAGCAACCGGTTTGAGATGTATTTGTACAGCGGCATGCCGCCGCGCCGCGCTCCGCCGCCCAAGATCCGCGAACCGAGAGCCACGTCGCAGCTGCCGCAGGCAATGAGGCTGGCCAGAGACGGTACCAGCGCGGGACTGTACTGATAATCGGGGTGCAGCATCACGACAATATCGGCGCCGGCGGCGAGCGCCTCGCGATAGCACGTTTGCTGGTTGCGGCCGTAGCCGTAGTTGCGATCGTGTACGAAAACGCGAAGGCCGAGCGCGTCCGCGAGCTCCACCGTGTGGTCGCTGCTCGAATCATCCACCAAAATTTTGATATCGACGGCGCTGGGAAGTTCGCGAACCGTAGCTTCGAGGGTTTTCTCGGCGTTGTACGCGGGCATCACCACCGCGATCCGCTTGCCTTCGATCATATTGGTTCACGCATTCTCGTTCTGCCTTGCTGCGGCTCGCCCCTTCGAGCGTTGCGAATTCGCATCGGCGGAAGTAATGTCAGGCGTCCCCGCAGCTCACTGACTGCATCGTATGGGAGAGCACATGCGGCGTCAAGAATTATCGGGCTGCGCCCAATTGCGATTTGCTATAGTGGACGCAACGCAAACCGTCTCGGGCAAAGGCTGAAACGTGGTCTGGGAAGAAACCTGGAATCTGGCGATGGATTCGCTGCGCGCCAACAAGCTGCGCGCGATGCTGACGATGCTCGGCGTCGTCATCGGCAGCGCCTGCATCGTGCTTGTCGTCACGGTTGCGCTGGCCGGCAAGCGCTTCATCATTAGCCAGATCGAAGCCGTGGGCTCAAATATCGTATACGCATCGCTGGTCAATTCCGGAATCGGGCAGACCACCGCGCTCGGGGACCACATTTCCATGGGCGACCTCGAGGCGGTGAAGCAAGAGATTCCCCAGGTGACGCAAGTCGCCGGATCGCATGACATGCCGATGACCGTCGTGGCCGGCGGCGTCGCGCAGCCGGTCAGCCTGGTCGGCGTGACGCGGGGATTTCAAAAGATTCGCAATCTGCTCATCGTGAGGGGGCGGTATTTTGACAGCGGCGATTTTACGGACAATAGCAAAGTCTGCCTGCTCACGGAACACATGGCGAAGATCGTTTTCCCCTATGACGATCCCGTGGGACGGAATATCCACGTCGGAGATTTGAGTTTCACGGTGATCGGAGTGTTCCGCGAACGGGTGCAGACGTTCAACCAGTCGGAAATCTCCAGCAATTCCGTGCTCGTGCCGTTTCCCCTGATTCAATATTACACGGGCGAGAATTCCATCCGCACGTTTTATGCGCAGGCGGACAGTCCCCAGGATGTGCCTCTGGTAACGCGGGATGTGAAAGCGGTGTTGAAGGCGCGCCACCGCGCGGGCGCGGAATATGATGTCGAGAATCTCTCCTCGATTCTCGAGACGGCCAAGCATATTTCGCTGGCGCTGACGATTGTACTGCTGCTCATTGCGATGATCGCGCTGGTGATCAGCGGGATCGGGATTATGAACATCATGCTCGTCAGCGTGACGGAACGCACGCGCGAAATCGGGATTCGCAAAGCCATCGGCGCGCGCCGCCAGGAAATTCTTTACCAGTTTTTGACCGAGGCGACGATTATCAGCGGCGCCGGAGCCCTCGTGGGAATTGGCGTCGCAGTGCTGATTCCGTTCTCCGTCTCGGCAATCGTGCAGCTTCTTCCCGTTCCTGGGAATATTGTAATTCCGATTTCATGGCCTTCGGTGGTGCTCGCGTTTGTTGTATCGTGTGCCACGGGAGTATTGTTCGGCTATCTTCCGGCCAGCAAGGCGGCAAAACTTCAACCGGTGGAATCGTTGCACTATGAATAAAATAAAAAACAATGTGGCATCACTGGCAGTGGTTTGTGGAGTGATTCTCGCGGTACCCGCGTTCGCGCGGCAATCGCAGCATCCGCTAAAGCTGCAAACGCAGACGCAAGCGCAGGCGCCGACAATTATCGCGGCGCAATCGGCGGCGCAAACGTCTGCGGGATCGGCCGTCCTCACGCTCGACCAGGTGGTGAACCTGGCGCTCGAGCACAGCCCCGATCTGGCCCTCGCCCGCGTGCGGTACACGGTCGCGCAAAACGCCGCGGGAGTGGATCGCGCCGAGTTCCGCCCGAACCTCTATACCGGTTCGGGCGCGGCATATACCAACGGTTTTCCGGAGACGCCGGGGGGCGCGGCCCCGTCGGTGTTCGAAATGTCGTACACGCAAGCGCTGTTCGATCCCGTCAAGCGAGGGCAATTGCACGCGGACGAGGACATCGCGAAAAATCAAGAGCTCAAATATCAGAATATGCGAGATACCGTGATGGTGCGCGCGGCGTCAGCGTATCTCGAGCTCGCCGACGTGCGCCACTCGCTGGACTTGTTGCGCGGCGAGCGGGAAAGCCAGCAGAAAATCCTGGACGTAACGCGCCAGCGCGAGGCCGCGGGGCTCGAACTTCCCGTGACCGTCACGAAAGATGAACTCGCGCTGGCCAAGGCAGACCAACGCATTGTTGAGTACGAGAGCCGCAACGACATCCTGGCGGACAAAATCCGCAATATGACCGGCCTGCCGCCCGACCAGCCTATCGAAGTGTCTTCCGCGGAAATACTAGCTTCCCAGGCGGCTGAACCTGCATCCAACATAGTGACGGCTGTGCTGGGTCACAGCGCCGCGATTCGGGAAGCGGAGAACGAGCGCGCCGCGCGCGAGCATCTGCTAAAAGGGGCCAAGGGCGCCTACTGGCCCACGATTGATGTGGTCGGGGAATACAGCGTGCTGAGCAAGATCAATAATTATCAGCTGTATTTCAACCATTTTCAGCGAAACAATGTCAATGTCGGCGTGCAGATCACAATTCCGATCTTTAGCGCGCGCACGTCCGCTGCGGCAGCGTTGGCGCACAGCCAATTGGATGAGGCCAATCTCGAATTGGCCAGCCAGAAAAGCAACGTGCGCATCGCGGCCGAGCAGAAAGTCCGCACGCTCCGGGAGATGGACGCGGGAAGAAACGTAGCGCAGCTGGATTTGCAACTAGCGCAGGAACAGCTCCAAAACGTTCAGGTGCAGTTCAATGAGGGTCGTGCCACACTGCGCGCTCTGGAGCAGGCGAGAGTGGTGGAGAACGAGAAGTGGCTGGCGTTTCTGGATGCGGATCTTTCGCGCGAGAAGGCACAACTCGACCTATTGCAAGCGACCGGCCAGTTGGCGCAACTGTTCCACTGAGGGAACACTTCGCAAAGCTTTGCTATTCCCTCGGTGTGAATTCGAGTAGAATAATTACTTTTCCATCGGTCAGTCCTTATCTATCTGGCCATCCCGAACCAGGAGGATGTTGAATGCCGTCGGTAATGAAAACTTTGCTTCTGAATCCGCCGAGCTTTGAGAATTTCGATGGCGGCGCCGGTTCCCGATGGCCGGCGACGCGCGAGATTGAATCGTATTGGTATCCCGTTTGGCTGACCTATCCCGCAGGCATGTTGCCTGGGAGTCGGTTGCTTGACGCCCCACCGCACAAAGTTTCTCCGCAGCAAACCATCGAAATCTCCAAGGATTATGAATTTTTGGTGCTGTTTACGTCGACCGTTGGTTTTCAGAGCGATCTGAATCTCGTCCGGAAGATGAAGGAAGTCAATCCGGGATTGAAGGTTGCCTTCGTGGGCCCGCACGTCCAAATCAAGCCGGCGGAAACTCTGCTGGCTAGCCGGGACATCGATTTCATCGTGCGCGGCGAGTTCGATTATGCCGTGACGGATTTCGCAAATGGCAAGCCCCTCAACGGAATCGCCAATGCCAGCTATATCCAGGACGGAAGCGTGGTTCACAATCCGACGCGCGCACCGCTGCACACCGCGGAGCTGGATGAATTGCCATTTGCGACCGACACTTACAAGCGCGATTTGACGATTGAGCGTTACACGGTGCCCTTTCTCCTTCATCCGTTCGTTTCGTTCTACACTTCGCGAGGCTGCCCGGCGCAATGCACGTTCTGCCTGTGGCCGCAGACTCTTTCGGGACACACTTGGCGCGTGCGGTCGGTGGACAGCGTTGCGCGCGAATTCGAACAGGCGCACCGCATGTTCCCGCAGGCCAAGGAATTTTTCTTCGACGACGACACATTCAATATCCGCAAGGACCGCGTGCTCGAACTTTGCAAGCGGTTCAAGCCCGTGGGATTTCAATGGTCCTGCACGGCTCGTGTCCACAGCGATTACGAAACGCTCAGTGCCATGGCCGATGCTGGGGCGCGGCTATTTATCGTCGGCTTCGAATCCGGCGACCCGCAAATCCTGAAAAATATCAAGAAGGGTGCAACGATCGAGATGGCGCGCACCTTTGCGGCGAATTGCAAGAAGGTCGGAATCCGCGTTCATGGCGATTTCATCATCGGCCTGCCGGGAGAAACGAAGGAAACAATTCAGAAGACGATGGATTTCGCCAGAGAGCTCGACTCCGAAACGATTCAGGTTTCGATGGCGCATGCCTATCCCGGGACGGAGCTTTATAATTTCGCCTCGGCCAATGGATTCCTCGCCACCGAAGCTCTCACCGATATCGGCGGCCATCAGCTTCCGCACCTCGAATATCCCGGTCTGAAGCGCGAGGAAATGATGGAAGCGGTGAACCGGTTCTATGATTCCTACTATTTCCGCCCGCGCGTGGCGTGGCGAATCGTTCGCGAGGCGCTCTGGGACGCGCACGAGCGCAAGCGCCTGTTCCACGAAGCGGTTTCGTTCCTGCGACTCCGCGCTGAGCGATTGAAATATGCCAAGAGCGGCAAGGGCCCGGTGAAGCAGCCGCCGCCGAGCATATCTGCGACGCCGGTTGTTTCGCATCCGAGCGCGGAATTTCCCACGGAAACACAAGGCGCATGAAATTTCGCCACCGTTTGCACGGCAAGACGATCTTCTTGATCGGCCTGATGGCATTGTTCGGGTCGCTGGGCGACGTATTGCTGCGCAAGGGTATGGAGCAAATCGGCGCGGTATCGAATTGGCGCCCGGAGGCATTGCTTACCACGTTTGACCGAACGTTCCATTCCGGCCCGATCTGGCTCGGCATCACGTCTCTGTGCCTTTTTTTCATCGCGTACCTGCTGGTGCTCTCCTGGGCCGATTACAGCTACGTGCAGCCTGCCTCGGCAACCGGTTATCTGTTCGTGGCCATTTTCGCTTACTTGCTGCTCGGCGAAGTAATTCCCCGGATGCGCTGGGTCGGAGTGCTCGTGATTTGCCTCGGCGTACTATTGGTCGGCGGAACGTCGCCGCGCACCACGGAGGAAGAAGAAGGATGACCGCGCGCAACATCATATTCCTTTTCATCGTCATTTTCGCCGGGACGGGCGGGGAGTTGGCCGTCACGCGCACGATGAAGCGCATCGGAGAGGTGCAAAGTTTTCTGCCGCATCATTTGCTGCGGGTGGTTCTGCGCGCATTCCGCAACGGCTGGATGTGGCTGGGTGTTGGCCTGATGGCCATTTCGTTCTTCTCGCTGTTGATGTTGCTCTCATGGGATAACGTGAGCTTTGTCGTGCCCGTCACGGCCTTGAGCTACGTTCTGGGTGCGCTCGGCGGCAAATTCCTGCTCGGCGAACGCGTCGAGGCCCAGCGCTGGATCGGTGTTGCGCTGGTTTGCCTTGGGGTCCTGCTGGTCTGCGTCGGCTAAGGAACAAGGTAAGGACAAGCAAAAGCAATGTGGCATGAAGTCCTGCGGTGGTCGCTGCTGGCGCTCGCGCTGGGCCCCTTCGGCTACTATCTGTTGGCCATCACCGCGGCGCGACGTTTCTTCCGCAACCGTCCGCCCATTTCAAAGGATTTTGCTCCGCCTGTCAGCGTCTTAAAACCAGTGCGCGGGCTGGACCGCGAAGCCTACGAAAATTACGCCAGCTTCTGCCGGCAGGAATACCCCGAATTCGAAATTATTTTCGGCGTCACGGAGCATGCGGACCCCGCCATACCGGTCATCGAAAAACTCATCCACGATTTTCCGCAATGCAATATCCGGTTGCTCATCGGTGCGGAGCAGCTGGGTACCGGCGACAAAGTGAACAAGCTTTGCCGCATGGTGCGCGAGGCGAAGCACGACATTCTGATTATCAGCGACAGCGACATTCGCGTCGCGCCCGGGTATCTGTACGCCGTCGCGGCTCCGTTCGCCGATCCCAAAGTAGGCGCAGTCACGTGTCTCTATCGCGGAATCACCGATGGAACGCTTGTCTCCGAAATGGAAGCGCTGGGCAACACGTCGGATTTCGATGCCGGCGTGCTCTCCGCGTGGCAACTGGGCGGCGTGGATTTCACGCTGGGCGCGACGATGGCCACCACGAAAAAACATCTCGCCGAAATCGGCGGTTTCGAAGCGCTCGTCGATCATTTCTCGGACGACTACGAGCTGGGCCATCGCATCCACGCGCTCGGCTATCGCGTGGAAGTCACGACGTTCCCCGTATTCACCGTTTTCCCCAACCAAACATGGCGGCAATGTTTCCGCCATCAGGTTCGCTGGACGCTGACGATGAAGCATTCGCAGCCCTGGGGGCATTTCTCGCTGATTTTCACGCATGGATTGCCGTGGGCGATTCTGGCCGCGGCGATTGCGCCATCGTGGCCCGTGGCCACATTTTACCTCTGTGGTTACGTGATCCTGCGCGCCGTGATGGCGTGGATGGTGGGCGTCTGGGGCGTGAACGATCCGCTATTGCGACGGAAAATGTACCTCATTCCGCTGCGCGACGCGTTTGCGTTTGCCGTGTGGCTGACGAGCTTCTTCCAGCGCCGCATTGAATGGCGCGGCGCGCAGTATTACATCCGCAACAAGCGATTGGTCCCCACTGAGTAGGAGAAAATTCGAACGGTTCCGTGCGGGAGCAAGGCGCGACCGCGGAGGGCTGGCGCACACTTCAGCTTAATTAACTGTCAACCACGGAGTGCCCATGACGAATTCGACGCGCAGCTAGACAGCATCGCGGGGCAGTCTGGCTGGCCTGATACTACGGCACTGTCGGATCACTCGAGAGGCTGGGATTCGCCGCAGCAACGAACTGCGGCATTATTCCCTTCCGGCAGGTTCTCTCACGATTCGCGGAGCGGGCTGGTTGAAGTCTCCGCGTTTTGGTTTGTTCTGCTTGGGCTTCTTTTTTTCGCGCTTTGGTGCGTTCTTGTTTCCCATACCCACAGATTGCCACAGGTCGTGAAACTTAGCTAGAACATCGCTGGCTCTGTTGAAGCGAAAGGCGAATGGCCGCTCTTCGACTTCGCTCACGGTAAACGGGATCTGAGCTACAAGCGCAGGTGATGCTCCGGGCGAAAAGGATGGCGCTGCATGGCAAAATGCGCGGGTTACTGGTTCAGGTGGAAGCGCACCGTGACGGAGTAGCGCGCGACGGTGGGTTTGCCATCCAGCGTCGCCGGAGAATACTTCCACTGGCGGACAGCGTTGATCGCGGCTCCGCGCAGAAGAATGGGGCCGGAGATTACTTTTGTTGCTGTCACTCTACCCCGCGTGTCAATCTCGGCTTGAATTTTGACGTCGCCTTCGACGTGATTCGCAGCCGCCAGCGAGGGATAGACGGGCGCCACGGACGAAATCAACCGCGGCAGCACGACGTCGCCGCCCTGTCGCGGAGCAGACTTGGGAGCCGGAGGAGGAGCGACGAGGCTCGCATGTACGCTTCCCGTAACGAGCGCACCCAACGCATTCCCGCCAGCGGTTCCCGGAACTTCTCTGGATGCGCGTGCGTTGATATTGGGCAGCGGAGCGGCCACGCGACCTCTCGCGTGCGGCGCGACGTGCGGCCGCGCCACCAGATCGCCCGCATAGATATCCGCAACACCAGTGGAAATAATCGGATGGCTCGTGGAAACTCCGCTCTTCTTCGGCGCGTGCGTAGGAATCGCGGCACGCGAATTTCGGGCATCAGTCGTGGCTGGCGCGCCGGCGACAGCGCGGGGCTGGCCTTGCGCCGGCATCGGCGCGGGAGTCGAGGTTGCGACAGACGATGTGGCAACGGGAGCCGACACCCCGGCAGTGGGCTGGGTGGATTGCGGCGGTGCCGCGGAGGTTCGAGATAAGCTCGGTGTTTGCGCCGCGCGTGCGTCATTGTGACGCAAGTACATCGCTCCTCCTGCGGCCAATCCCACGAGAACGGCGGCAGCGCCCGCAAATATCCACGCGGAGGAACGCCGTTTCAGCGGAGCGGCCGACTGCAAAAAAGAAGAGTAGTTGATCCCGCTCAGCGGTTTTCGCGGTATTGCTGAATCGGCGTGATGCGCGGCCTCCGTGAACGGCGCTGGGACTTTGCCCGAGAAAACTTCTTCCTGCGTGGTGAGCGAGTCGAAAATGGGCTGGCCCAGTGCCGCTGCCGCGCTGGGGATCTCCGCTTTCGGCGCTGGCTTAGGCGCAGCGACCGGAGTTCTGAGCTGGTTCGCGGTCCTTTTTTCGGCAACGGGCGAAGATGAAGCTAAGGGCAGGATGTCTTCTTGCTGACTGTTTCTGGTGCTGCCGTACTCCGTGGACGGAACTGCAAGAGGGAGGTCTCTGGGCAAAGTTGATTTCGAGGTTTCGCGAACCAGCGGCTTGGTGGTGGTCGGCTGAGTTTCCGCTTGAGATTTCGTCGAAGCCACGTGCGCGACAGGCATTGCTGGCGTGGGCGCAACATGCGGGGCCGGCGCAGGCGCCGGCACGGAAGCTTTCTGCGGTCGCGCCGAAGGCAGCGGGTCCGATGGGAAATGAACACCCCAGAACTCCGGCGTCGGTTGGACGAACTCGAGCTTGACGTAATGCGCGACATTCGGGGCCGTATTGACCTGAATGATGCGGCAAAGCGCCGTCTGTTTGGTCAGCAGGTTCGTGAGCACGACAGCGTGCCCGGTGCGCACGCGAGCGCGTAGCTTCACCACGGCGCCCCGAGGGAAAACGATCATCGTGGTTGTGTCTTCTTCGAAAGGCTCCACGTGCTCCGTTGATTCGAGCACCACTGCGGCCACTTGCGATCCGTGGATCCGCACAGCGACGTCGAGGCCGATGGCTTCGGCTTCAAGAGCGTCGCTGCCTGCCCTGGATTTTGATCCTGCGGTGGAGACGGGGAGTTCCGTCGTGGTACTGGCCATTGCGCGTTACCCTCTAAGCTCTGATTTTCCAGCCACACGCGAGGCGAAGCAATAGTACTGGACTATTTTTTCAAAGCGCTGTACTGGCGTACAGGCACCTGAACGTCAGTCGCAAGGGCTTTCGATTGACCCGCTGCGCCAAATCCATGGAAGGTACTGCGGGCTCTACTCGTTTTCAAACATCAACGCTGCTCTTCGCCGTGTTCTTCACCGGCCAGTCCGCACGCGTAATAGTGGAGTCCGATTCCGGCTTCAATGCGCGATTAACGCAAAGAAGGGAATCAGGATCGAGCAGGAAAGTGCCCAATGTTCAAGATCGAGGTAACCGTAAATGCCGCAAAGGTATTTTGTTGCGATTCGTGATGGGCATACAATGGCGGTGCGGCATGTGAGCTTTAAAGTTGGTCGCGCGGCCCGAACGCGCAAGGCATTTTAGGAAACAGCACATGAAGCGGAGACATCTCGCTCGGATTATTCTTCGCCTATCGGTCACCGCTGCGATTAGCGGGATTGTCTGCCTATCCCCGCCCGCGCGGGCTGAGGGTGCATCCCTGGCATCACAAAGCCGGCTGAATCCGGCAGGACAAAACGCGTCTTCTGAAGCCGAACGGAACTTGCAAACCGGAATCACACTCACCCGCGAGGGACATTTTCTCGACGCAATTCCCCATTTTCTAGCGGTGCGCGGCCGCGTTTCCGATGAATACGCCGTGGACTTTAATTTGGCGCTTTGCTATGTTGCGACCAACCAGTTCACAGACGCGCTGCAGGTGCTGCAATCCCTGAAAAACGATGGGTATGCAACCGCGGACGTACACAACCTTCTCGCCCAGACCTACATTGGCCTTGATCAGCCGCGGAAGGCGTTTGGCGCCCTAGAACAGGCCGCCGCGCAAAACCCCCGGAGCGAAAAACTCTATTTATTTGTGGCTGACGCGTGCATGTCCCATGGATCTTATGATCTTGGCGTTAAGGTTGTGAATCTTGGGCTTCAGCACTTTTCGCGTTCCGCGCGTTTGCATTATGAACGAGGCATGTTTTTAGCGTCCCTGGACCAGCCCGATCTCGCAAAGACTAACTTCAAACTGGCCAGCAAACTCGCTCGTGGGGGTGACATTTATTATATGGCCGAAGGGCAAGCGGACCTTCTCGGTGGGAACATATCCGGTGCTGTCCGGATTACACGCGAAGGCATACAAAAGGGCCATGAGAATAGTGTCCTCCTTGCAATCTACGGGGGTGCCGTGCTGTCGTCGGGTGCCGGGCCGGGTCAGCCAGAATTTGCCGAAGCCGAAGCGGCTCTGGAGAAGTCGGTGGCGGAGCGCCCTAACTCTGGGACCGCCCAACTCGCGCTGGGCGAACTTTACCTGACCGCAGGCAGGCTCGATGACGCGATCGCGCATCTCGATAAAGCTCGGCAGCTCGCGCCGAAGAACGCGTCCGTGTATTCCCATCTCGCTCTTGCTTACCGGCGCCGAGGAGAAATTCCGGAGGCGCAAAAGATGCTGGCAACCTTGGCCAAGTTAAATGAAGAACAAGTCGCCAAATACAAATTGGGTTCACCGGATCATAAGGGCGGTTATACTGGGTCGGCCATGCAGGGAGGCATCCCTCGGGACAAGCCTAGGAAAGACAATTAGGTTCAATCGGCATGCCATATATCTATGATCTGGATATGATGCGCGGGAATGGACGTTCCACCAACCCGGTGCCTTCCTTGACTGCAATGACTTGATCGCTATTTACGTTGAAGAGCTGTGTCACGATGCCGCTCGGCCAGCGTATCTCCACTGCATTCACCTTGGGGTGCTCTCCTAAGCCGAAGTGAAGCCGAGGATCCTGCGCAGACTGGTAACTCATGCCGCCTTTTCTCTGATCGTAAAGAATAAGGTTTCCGGCAGAAACCTTGACGCGCGCGCCAACTCCATCTCGATTCGATTTTGTGCCGATCAGAAAAATTTCCAGCCAGTGATTGGCATTCCCTCCGTCATTGCGCAGCAATTGCGGCGCCTCGCCGTTGTTATTAACAAGAATGTCCAAATCGCCGTCATTGTCAAAGTCACCGGCGGCAGCGCCCCGGCTGACGCGCGGGCGTTGGAAATCAGGGCCGAGCAGCGCGCTCACATTCTCGAACACGCCATGCCCCGTGTTTCGAAACATGAGCTTCGGTTCAGCGTAATGTACCTCGGCATTGTATCGTGCGATGTTGTCGAGGACGTGGCCGCTCGCCATGAAAACGTCGCGTGCGCCGTCGTTATCGTAGTCCATGAAGCGCGTACCAAATTCGCTCATATGGTAAGTGGCGTAACCGATTTTGGATCGGAGCGTCGCGTCCTCGAAAATCCCCTTTCCCATGTTCTGATACAGCCGCGCTAGTTGCGTATCGAGGTGCGTGACGATCAGATCCAGCCTCCCATCTCCGGTGGTATCGGCAGCGTCCGTTCCCATGCCAGCCTCGGGCTGCCCGTCCATACTGACTGCGACCCCCGCCAGGTAACCGACCTCCGTGAAAGATCCATCCCGATTATTGTGAAACAGGAAATTCGCCATGGAATCGTTGGCGATAAAAATGTCCTGCCATCCATCGTCGTCATAATCAAAGGTCACCACACCCAGACCGTTACCTGGTTTCAATCCCACTCCCGATATTTTGCTCACATCGGTAAAAGTGCCATCGCCGTTATTGTGATAGAGCGTCGGCGGCTCACCGTGGTAGTCATCCGGATGGCAATAGCTTCGCAAGCCGGGACCGTGATCGCCGCACCAGAAGTTGCGGTCGGGAGACCAGTCAACATAATTGGCGATTACCAGATCGAGCCGTCCGTCGTTATCGTAATCAAACCAGGCGGCGCTGGATGCCCACCGCCCCGAATTCGCAACTCCGGCTTTTGCAGTGACGTCGGTAAACGTGCCATCGCCGTTGTTGTGATACAGGATGCATCGCCCGTAGCCGAGGACCAGCAGGTCCGGGAATCCATCGTTGTCGTAATCCCCCACCGCCGCGCCCATGCCGAACAATCCCTCGGCACCGACGCCAGCCTTAACGGTGACGTCGGTAAATGTACCGTCTCCATTGCTGTGGTATAGCGCGCTCCGTAACGGGTGCTTGGGTTTATAGACGCGAGTCGCCGCGCCATTGACGAGGTACAAATCCAGCAGGCCATTCTGGTCGTAATCAATCCACCCGCACCCGGATCCCATGGTTTCGATCAGATACTTCTCCGAGGATGCCGCATTGTCATGATGGAAGCGAATGCCCGCGGACTGTGCGACGTCGACGAATTTGACCGGAACGGCGTCCGGCGCGCTGGCGCGAACCAGACGGGACGAAGCCAGTGCCAGCCCCATGCCCTTCAGCAGATCTCTTCTCGAAAGCTTTGCAAACGTTTTCACGGAAAAATCCCGCTATCAATAGAGTCATCGGCAGACGAAACGTCCGCAACTAGCAATTCCACGCCCATTAAGAAATTCTTCCTCAGTCACGCCCGCGGCTCTGTTCGTTGATATACTTTTCTTGCTCCATTGAACAGGCAAACGTTTACTTTGGATGGAGCAAAGTCAACCGTCGTTTTTTCGCCTGCGCTGAAAAGGCGTCGTGCGGACGATCGAGTATATTTAAGGGGCATCAGTAATGTCCAAAATACCAATCGACCGCCTGGCTTCGCCCTCCCGCCGGCGCCTGCTTCAAGTGCTTGGTTGGTCCGGCATGGTTGGCGCGCTGCCGTGCATGAATCTTGCTCTCGCGCCCAGCGGCGCAACAGGATCATCGCGAAAAGCTTTGCCTTCCTTCGAGGAAGTTCCTGGCTCTGTCAGCGGCATTTCCTGGGTCCACGTTGGCGGACTTTCTCCACAAATGTATGAGCCCGAAACCCTCGGCGCAGGTTGCGCATTTCTCGACTATGACAATGACGGCTGGATGGACATCTATCTCGTGAATAGCGGCAAATGTGACTTCTACGCTCCGAAAACGCCGTTGCGCAACGCCTTATACCGCAACAATCGTGATGGCACATTCACTGACGTTACCGAAAAAGCCGGCGTAGCGGGAAACGCTTACGGCATGGGAATTGCCGTGGGCGACTACGACCGCGATGGGCTGCCCGATCTTTATGTGACCCAGTACCCTCACAGCATTTTGTATCACAACAATGGCGATGGTACTTTTACCGACGTTACTGCAAAGGCTGGGGTCGCCGCGCCGGGATGGTCCACCAGCGCCGTTTGGTTCGACTATGACAACGACGGGCGCTTGGATTTATTCGTCTGCCGGTTCGCGGACTGGAGTAAATCGAAGAATAAATTCTGCGGTAATACTCTGACGGGCGAGCGATGGTACTGCAAACCGAATGTTTACGACCCGATGCCATGCCGGCTTTTTCACAACAATGGTGATGGCACGTTTGCCGACGTCAGCAAAGAGTCTGGAATCGCGGAATCACTGGCGAAAGCGTGGGGAGTGGTGGCTTGCGATATTAATAATGACGGTTTGATGGACCTCTTCGTATCCAACGATACGGTCGCGAATTTTCTGTTCCTCAATAGCGGCAAAGGCAGATTCTCGGAAATCGGCTTGCTCGCCGGTGTCGGTTACAACACGTTCGGCCGTGCCCGCTCGGGTATGGGCGTGGATGCGGCCGATTACGATCAGGACGGATGGATCGATCTTTTCGTCTCGAATGTCGATCATGAAATGTTCTCGCTCTATCACAACAACAAGAACGAAACGTTCACCGACGTTGCCCCCACCGGCCCAATCGGCTCGACGACAATGCTCATGAGCGGCTGGGGGGTAAAGTTTTTTGACTACGATAATACCGGTGAACTGGATCTTCTCCTTTGCGATGGCCATCCGGACATAGCGGTCAGAAAGCACACGCAAAATGTGACATATCGCGAACCGATGCTACTGTTTCGCAATACAGGACACGGCTTCGAGAATATAAGCAACGTGAGCGGCCCTATTTTTTCACAGTCAATTGCTGGACGCGGAATGGCGCTCGGCGACTTCGACAACGATGGCTCGGTGGATGTTCTCGTCGCCGTCAATAATGCCGCACCGATCCTATTGCGGAACAACGCCGGCCGGCAAAATCACTGGCTGGGCGTTCACTTGATCGGACGAAAAGCCAACATCGACGCCATCGGCGCGAAAGTGACCTATCGATCCGGAGACTTCCAGCGCCACCTATTCAAAGTCGGCGGCGGCAGCTATCTCTCCTCGCATGACCCAAGGATAGTTCTGGGGATTGGGCAACGGAAGAAAATTGATTGGATCGAGGTGAAGTGGCCGCAGCCGGGTGGGACAACAGAGCGATTTACCGAGGTTCCGATAGATCGGTACATCACAATCGTTGAAGGCGAGGGTAAATGGAAGTAGCGACGCCGCGCGTAACGGCTGGGCTTAACCGCGAATCTTCCCGGTATAAAAAGGTCTCTGCGTATCAGCGAGGTTGCCCTGGGTTTTGCGGCATTGGCGCGCCTCCCTGCACCTTCTTCTCGGCTTCACTTTGAAGGGCGATTTGGTGGTCCGCCTTCTCTTTCTGACCAGTCCGCGCATACGCAATCGCCAACTGATAGTGTCCTGCAGGATCCGCAGTATCCATCCTGACGTACTTTTCAAGAGGCGCAACAGCTTCGGAATACTTTCCGTCACCATTGAATGCGATGCCCAAACCGAGGAATGCCTCTGCCAGACTTCCATCTAGCTTGGTGGCGCGCGAAAAGTGGTCGATGGCCTCGTCCCAATTTTGAGCTTTCCATGCGAGGTCTCCCAGCATGAATTCCGCAGTCGAGGAAGTGGGATCGACCTTGAGCTCAGCCTCGAATTCCTTCTTGGCATCCTCGGCCGTGGCTGCGGTCGGCGGCTTCGACATAATGATCCGGCCAAGCTGATAGTGAATTCCGGGCTCACTCGGATATTTTTGGAGGATTTTTTCATATTCGGCCGCAGCCTCGTCCAATTGATTCCGCGCCACCATCGCTTCGGCTATGAGCTCCTGTGCTTCCGCCGATGACGGAGCCGTGCGGAGCAGTTTGTGCGCGGCACGATTGGCCAGTTCGGAGTAATAGTGGGCCGTAACGTAAAGCACCTTAGGGTTATTCGGAAATTCGCGATTCAGCAACAGAACTGCCTCCACAAGTGGACCCATGCGGTTGACGGTTATCGCGCACTGGGCGATTGCCATGGCGCTTTGATATCGGCGGCGCTTGTCGGCAATATGCGGAATGGATTTCTCCAAAAGCGGCAGCGCCGCGGTGCACAGGCCTCGCTCCGCAAGCTCTATGCCCTTCTCATTCGCGGCTGACGCATTCTCAGCGGGCATTTTCGTCGGCGTTTGCGCGGCGAGATATCCTGCGGCCCCACACGCGAAGGCCGCGACTGCGACGGTAAAGACGAGAAAACGTTTAAACATACGAAAACAGCGTGTTGACGGCGATGTTCGCACGGCACATTATAGCCTGATTGGGACCCTCGCGCAGCGTGGTCTTCTCCTGCGTCAAGAGAGGAGCGGGTGCTTCGTGTGCCAATCCGTGTGCTCTTGGAAAAGATTCGCGGCGGCGATGACTTGTTCGTCACGAAGCGCGCGCGCCATGAACTGGATGCCAAGCGGGAAATTGTCCCTGCTGAATGCGCAGGGCACGGTGACCGCGGGCAGCCCGCAAAGACTCGAGATCGCGTCAGGTTGCATGTCGTCGGGTCGCCGATGAGTTGCCGGCCCGTTTTTTTTTGCGTGCGCCGCCGGTGGAGGATTCAGCGGAATCGCAATCGTGTTTTCTCCGGGCGCGGCGATGACGTCGAAGCGATCGAAAAGCTTGTCAATGTTCTCTTGCAGGAATACGCGAACGCGCTGGATCTGAAGCAGGTCAGACGCCGAGAATTCCCGGCTCGCATAGCCATTGATTTGCCCCAGCGGATCGGCGAGCTCCGAGCAGCGGCCCGAGTCAATTAATTCTGAAAATGCCGAGGCGGCTTCAATCAGGATCACCAATTCAGCCGCTTGTTCGAATGGGCCTGTGGGCAGCTCCGCATCGGAGACGCTCGCACCGTGCTTTTCGAGCACTTTCAGCGCGCCATCAACCGCGGAGTGGAGAGCCGGAACCGCATTCGGAAATACGTTCGTGAGGCGTCCGATCCGCAAGGGTCTCGGCAGCTTCTCCGCGGCATAGTGGAACGCGGCAAGCCCCGAACGCAAAGAGTCATGGTCCTTCCCGTCGTGCCCCGCAATTACGGACAGCACCAGGCCGCAGCAATCGGCGGTTCGCGCCATCGGCCCGATTTTGTCCATTGACCAGGCAATGGCCATCACGTCGTGACGGCTGACGCGGCCGAAGCTCGGCCTCATGCCAGAAATTCCGCAGAGGGTTGACGGGCATATAATCGAACCGCGAGTGTCCGAACCAAGCGCGAAATTGGCGAGTCCCGCGGCGACGATGGCGCCGGAGCCGCTCGAAGAGCCGCACGTCCAATACGCTGTGTTCCACGGATTCTTGCACGGGCCTGTCAGCGACGCATTCGCTGACTCGTAACCCAAGCCTCCGGCCAGCTCGATCATGGCCGCTTTGCCAATCAAGATCGCGCCGGCGCGATTCAAACGCTCGATAACGGTCGCGTCATGGCTGAAAGTCTGATTCGCGTATGGCCGTGCGCCCCAGGTGGTCGGATATCCCTTGACGGCCAGCAGATCTTTCGCCGCGTACGGAATTCCGTGCAATGGGCCGCGATAATGTCCGTTTGCGATTTCCTTCTCGGCGGCATTGGCCTGTTCGAGCGCCAGTTCTTCAGTGAGCGTGACGTAAGCGTTGAGCTTCGGCCCTAGACGCTTACTTCGGGCGATATAACTCTCGGTCAGCTCGATGGGCGAAATTTCTCGCGAGCGAATCCGTTTTCCCAATTCGCGGATCGGAAGATAAAGTATGTCTTCGCCGAGCATGCTCACTTTTCCTTCTTCACCGATCTTGCAACTCTCCACGGCTTGCGCGGCGTCCCGGACAGCGCCGATGCCCGGCCCTGCGATGAGCTTTCGTCGGTTACGAGTTTTAAAACGGTGGCAGGCGGGTCGCCGTTGGTGACAGCAATTGGGCGGATCGCCTCCAGCATTCTGACGTGATTTTCAACGGTCCGGCGCATCAGCTTCTTCTGGTCGTCCGACAGACGGTCGCCGTATTTGGCAAAAATGCGCTGGAGCTTGGCTTCCACTTCAGTTTGTGCCTGCTGCGAGAGTGCTGGCCCGCGCTGCTCTTGCGGCGGAAGATCAAGCAGGGGAGTGCCCCC
>Ga0307373_10001470_pt1 | contig 44185 bp, 40 predicted proteins | sample OX2MG_FD_202534 | JGI IMG/M metagenome (GOLD analysis project Ga0307373, IMG submission 202534) | Soil microbial communities from Risofladan, Vaasa, Finland - OX-2 | ecosystem: Environmental > Terrestrial > Soil > Coastal area > Acid sulfate soil | place: Finland: Risofladan, Vaasa | collected...
GCGTCGCCGTCTACCACGGCGACACAAAATTGCAGATCGAGGCCCTCTAAAAAAATAACGAGGGGGTGACATTTTCACTCGGCTGTTAGGGGTGACATTTTTACCTTGCTACAACAGCCTCAATGTGGCTCGGATACATTCCGGCATGATGACGCACGAGGGGCCGCCGGCCACCGGAGCCTTTCCGGTTGACGTGCAACGATACGCGTCACCGAGAAACCGGCGATGCAGAGTTGCTCAAATTCCGGAATTCTTAACTGGCGATCCCGAGCCAAGCCTGAAAGAATGTTTCAAAAAGGTGTGGAAACTAGACGGGCAGCGCTTATCCCCCAGCGTTGCTTGCGGAGTAAGGTGAAGAGATAACAGAATGTTTGTTATTACCCGCCGCCTATGGCCCCCACCGGCCCGCCGTGCTGGTTGCCGACACAAAGAAATCGATTTCGCCTGCGGCACGCAGAGGTGAATCTCGAAAGATCCAGTCGATGGTTAACAACCGACCCGTGATGGTATCTGACCGAACATCGAAACTTGTCGTCATTGAACTTGGTGGGAAAGGAGAACGGAATGCAGCCCGCAATGCCCGGCCTGATCGGCGACCTGCTCACAGTGATCGGTAGCATATTGCTCGCATTTGACGCCATAACAAAAGAGCACGAATTTGACCAAATTGCACGGGCTACTAAGCTGCTGAATGCGTCCAAGCTGTGTAAGATCAGATTCAAGGACGAGGGCGTCGAATTGACCGACGAGAATGACGTGCGACGGGCACTCATTCGACGTTCAGCAAGGAAGGCGAAGTGGGGATGCATACTGTTGGCCATCGGCTTTATTCTCCTGGCGTTTTCGAGGGCTTTAGGTTTATTCCCCGTAAGTCATTGAAAAAACAGAACAATGTTCCATTGACTTTATCGTCGGGTTATCCGATAATCGGATTGTCGGATTCGGAGACTTCCGGCGGGAGCACAGCCATGAGAGAGTTGTTTCGAATGAAGATAGCCTCGAAGAGGCAGGTCACAATTCCACAAAGGATGCTCAATCTTCTTCGTCTTAGCGAAGGTGATGAACTTCAAATCGAGGTTGTCGACGGCAAGATTCATCAGACGAGAGCGCTAAAAAGCGTGCCGACGGATCTTTTCACGGAAGAAGACTTGCGCATGATAAGTCAGCATGAAGACGAAATAGCCAAGGGGAATCGCATCAAGATCGACGTCGCGAATCTGAAAAAAAAGAATGTGACTATAGCCGGCGATTCGAGCGTGATTCTAGATGACGATAAGGAGATCGCCTGATCTCACTGACAGCAAGGGCGTCGGCTTGACTCACATTTTTCATTTACATAACATCTGCAAATGGCAGAACACCGCGACGGGGTCCCCATAAATATTTATAAAGATTTCTGGGATGAGTGGGAGAAACTCCCGGATCCCGTGCGGGATAAATTCGCGGATCTTTTGGAAATGCTTAGTAGGAATCCCTACGATCCAGAGGTGCAAGAGAAGTGCACGCCTGAAGCGAATGACCGTTTCGGTTACAGGGTCGAGCAACAAGATGAAAGATATGCCATCTATTGGAAGGTGATAACGAAACCCGGCTTTTCTCTAAGTCTAAAGTCGATAGACTCCCTTGACGGGATGGAGATCACCCTGATTGGGATGACGAGGAAAAGGCTGCGCTGATTGGCGTCTATCGCCGCGGCGTCAATTTACCGTTTGCTTGTCGGATCGCTTATGGCTTTGGCGCCTGACGGGGAAGATTTCAAAACGACAGGGCATTTACACATTTACTTATACAGTTTCACGGCGCGCTAAATAACTAGCCGTATTCGCATAAACTTTCAAACCGCAGATGTGAAGGGACCGCTGTGGCAGCGGTCCCCCCGGAACATCGTTTAACTTCCAACTTCCCGAACGTCTCCGCCGGGCTCAGGCCAGGTCGAAGCGGTCGAGGTTCATCACCTTGTTCCATGCCGCGACGAAATCTTTCACGAACTTCTGCTTGGAGTCCGCGCACGCGTAGACTTCCGCGAGGGCTCGGAGCTGGGAGTTCGACCCGAGAATCAGGTCGACACGTGTGCCGGTCCACTTGACCTGGTTCGTTTTCCGGTCGCGCCCTTCGTACACGCCTTCCGAGCCGGCGGCCGGCTGCCATTCGGTGCCCATGTCGAGCAGGTTGACGAAGAAGTCGTTCGTCAACGTCTCGGGCCGCTTGGTGAAGACGCCGTGTGCGGACTTGCCGGCGTTTGCACCGAGGACGCGCAGGCCACCGATGAGAACCGTCATCTCGGGAGCGGTGAGCGTCAGAAGCTGCGCCCGATCCACCAATAGCGCCTCGGCCGAAAGGCCGCGCGAGTCGCGCAGGTAGTTGCGGAACCCGTCCGCGACCGGTTCGAGCGGGGCGAAGGAGTCGGCGTCGGTTTGCTCTGGCGAGGCGTCCATGCGCCCCGGCGTGAAGGGGACTTTCACGTCGTGCCCGGCGGCCTTGGCGGCTTTCTCGATGGCCGCGCAGCCGCCGAGAACGATCAGGTCGGCGAGCGAAACCTTCTTCCCGCCCGTCTGCGACGCGTTGAACTCCTTTTGGATCGCTTCGAGCGTTTTTAGCACCTTGGCCAGCTCGGCCGGCTGGTTGACGGTCCAATCCTTTTGGGGCTCGAGGCGAATGCGGGCGCCATTCGCTCCGCCGCGCTTATCTGAGCCGCGGAAAGTCGCGGCCGAAGCCCAAGCCGTCGAGACCAACTGGGAAACGGATAGCCCTGACGCGAGGATTTTCGCCTTCAGAGCGGCAATGTCCTGCTCCCCGGCGAGCGGATGATTCACGGCGGGGATGGGGTCCTGCCACGGCAGTGCTTCCTTGGGAACGAGCGGGCCGAGATAACGCGCGATCGGGCCCATGTCGCGGTGCGTCAGCTTGAACCACGCCCGCGCAAACGCGTCGGCGAACTGATCGGGATGTTCGTAGAAGCGCCGGGAAATTTTTTCGTAAGCGGGGTCGAAGCGCAAGGAGAGGTCCGTGGTCAGCATGGACGGCGCGTGACGCTTTGACGGATCCTGCGCATCCGGCACCGTGCCGGCGCCGCCGTTATTCTTCGGTTTCCACTGATACGCACCCGCCGGGCTCTTGGTCAGTTCCCATTCGTAGCCGAACAGGTTTGTGAAGAAGTTGTTGCTCCACTTCGTGGGCGTCGCTGTCCAAATGACTTCCAGGCCGCTGCCGATCGCGTCGTCTCCTTTGCCCGTGCCAAATTTGCTCTTCCAGCCGAGGCCCTGCTGCTCGATGCCGGCGGCTTCCGGCGCCGGGCCCACCAGTGACGCATCGCCGGCGCCGTGGGTTTTGCCAAAGGTGTGACCGCCGGCAATCAGCGCGACCGTTTCTTCGTCGTTCATGGCCATGCGGAGGAACGTTTCGCGAATATCCTTGGCCGCCGCGATGGGGTCCGGCTTGCCGTTCGGCCCTTCCGGATTCACGTAGATCAGACCCATCTGCACGGCAGCGAGCGGATTCTGAAGATCGCGGTCGCCGCTGTAGCGCTCGTCGGCCAGCCAGGTTCCTTCGGGGCCCCAGTAGACGTCCTCTGCGGGTTCCCAGACATCCGCGCGCCCGCCGCCAAAACCGAACGTTTTGAAGCCCATCGATTCCAGGGCGACGTTGCCGGCCAGAATCATCAGGTCGGCCCAGGAGATCTTCCGGCCGTATTTCTGCTTGATCGGCCAGAGCAGACGGCGCGCCTTGTCGAGGTTCACGTTGTCGGGCCAGCTATTGAGCGGGGCGAAGCGTTGTTGGGCGGACCCGGCCCCGCCGCGCCCGTCGCCGATGCGGTAGGTGCCGGCGCCGTGCCATGCCATCCGAATCAGCAGCCCGCCGTAGTGGCCAAAGTCGGCCGGCCACCAATCCTGCGAGTCCGTCATCAGGGCATGAAGGTCCTTGATTACGGCGTCAAGGTCGAGACTCTTGAATTCCTTGGCGTAGTCGAACTCCTCGCCCATCGGATTCGACAGGCTGGAGTGCTGGTGGAGAACCCGAAGGTCCAACTGGTTCGGCCACCAGTCACGATTCGTCTCTGCGGGTGTTCCGCCCGCGAACGGGCACTTCGCTTCAGTTGCCATGGCTTGCTCCTTCCTTCCGGTCGGTCAAAAAGTCAGTCCCAAGAACTGCGACGGACTGCGAACTCATATCGGCTTTCTCATTCGCCAATTGCCGGCGCCAACGCCCAGGGCGGTCAACGGGAGGCGCGTCGCGGAGAGCACTTCGTGCAGAGCCCCCGGAAAATCAGTTCGCATTCGCGAAGAACCCGCTTGCCGAGCGAGCCCGAGGCAGGCCCGGGCACATCGTACCACTCGATGTCCTCCACGGTGCCGCAGAGGTCGCAGATGAAGTGGTGATGCGGCGCGGCTTTCGCATCGAACCGCGCGGCGCGGCCCTCGACGGCCACTTCACGCACCAAACCCGCCTGCACCAGGTCCCGCAGATTGTTATAGGTTGTGGCCCTTGAACAGCGCGGATCGGAGCGATTCACGGCTTTGAAGATTTCCGCGGCCGTGGGATGGCTGGCGCGTTCCATCAAGAAGGCCATCACGGCGTGGCGCTGCGGCGTGCACCGCAGTCCGCTCTCCTCCAGGGATTTTTTAATCGCCTCAGCGTCCATGAAGAAATTAGACTAAGTCTAACATTATAGCATGCCAAGACTTACGCTTTCGATGGATGCCTCTTGGGCTTACCGACGCCGCCGGCGACCGGGCCCCGGTGAGCCGGGCGAGGGGTGGCTCCCACACGCTGGCGCCAGCGTTGCCGGCGCGGACGGTAGCTGGCAGCGTGCCGGGCCAAAGGTCCCGCAGCCGAAAATTCCGGTATAATCCATGCGCGGCGCTTCGCTGTGCGGAAACGCCCTCTCGATAGCTTGCATCCCTTTCACCACTGGGCGCGTGAACGACATGCTTGGGATCGTTCCTGAAAAGTCCGGCATGACTGAGGAGGGGTAGAAAAAGATGAAACACGCCTGGAATTCGAAGTTCCCGATCTTCGCAACGATTGTTACCGGATTTCTTTTTCTTTCCGCGGCGGCTTTCGCCGCGGGCAATCCGGCATCACCTTCGGCCGCAGCCGGCGAAAGCGCGGCCGCCGCTGCGGGTCCATCCGGCTATCACCTGCTGAAAAGCATTCCCATCCCCGGCAGTACGCCCTGGGACTACTTGACTTACCAGGATTCAACGCACCGCCTCTTCATCGCGCACGGCACTCATGTTGTCGTCGTCAACACCGATACGGGGAAAATCGTCGGCAATATCGGCGGCATGACTCACATTCACTGCGTCGTGTTCGCGCCGGAATTCAATCGCGGATTCGTGACCGATGGCGGCGCGCACAAACTCTGGATTTTCAATCTGCGGACGCTGAAGGTGATCGGCAGCGCTCCCACCGACCCGGACTCGGACGGCGCCGTCTACGATCCCGTCTCGAAACGCGTCTTCACATTCAACGGCGATCCGCAGAGTTCGACGGTCGTCGACGCGAGAACGGGCAAAGTCGTTGGCCATATCGAACTGGGCGGCGACCCCGAATTCCCCGTCGCCGACGGGCGTGGCCACATCTACGACAATATCGCGCCGCTGAGCCAAATCGTCGAAATCGATTCCCACACCATGAAAATCCTCCATCGCTGGCCGGTCGCGCCCGGCCAACATCCCACCGGGCTCGCCATCGATCTCGAACACCACATTCTCTTTTCCGGCTGCCGCGGCCTCATGGTCATGATGAACGCGGATACCGGGAAAGTGATCGCCACCGAGCCAATCGGCACTGGCGTCGACGCCACTCGCTTCGACCCGGCGACCGGCTTCGCTTTCGCTTCGAATGGCGGGAGCGGCGATTTGACGGTGATTCACGAGGATTCTCCGGTTAAGTTTCACGTCGTTGAAAATGTGCCGACCGAAGCGGGCGCGCGCACTATGGCCCTCGATCGAACGACGCATCGAGTTTTCCTGGTCACCGCGAAGCTCGTCCGCATCGCGCACCCGAAGCCGCACACCGTTCGTCCATTTCGCATCGTGCCCGGCACGTTCCATTTGCTGATTTTCGGCAGGGACTAAGCGGGAATCTCCGCGAATCCCGGGCCTGATTCTCGCAGGGCGAGCACGCATACCGCGTGCTCGCCCTGCTGCTATTCTGGCCGCCGGCGAGCGAGACCGGCGATCGCGGCGGCGGCCAGCAGCAGCACCATCGGTTCCATCGGGAGCCCGTAGCGTGGCTCTACCAGCGTGAGATAGTAGGCGCAGGGATAGATGACCGGGAAGCAGGCCACCGGAAATGCAAACGGATTGCGCCGGCGGAAGAGGACGATGATCCCCGCCGCCGCGCCAAGCCCAGCCAGAAGGTTGAACAACAGGACGTAGCGGAACCACGGCGAGTGATTGGCGAGGAAGTCCCGCACCGGATACGGCGTTCCCCCGACCCAGATGGCGAGGAACCGCCTGCCGGTCAGTACCGCTTCGCGCCGCGGATGCGTCAGCATGTAGTGAAGGGCCAGGCCCATTTTTTGCCGCATGTACGCGATTTCGCCCATCCGGACGTATTCGGCCCGCTGGGCGTTGTTGTTGATGGGGTGCAAATGGCCCAGCCAGATGGGCTTGGCTTGCGGGTTATTCCCCATCCAAAGCTGAAGGCCCAGAACCGAGCGCAACGGTACGATCGTGTGAAACACCCTGTAATTCCGCACCGTCCATGGCACGCAGCAGAGAATCGCAATCGCCAGAGCCAGCGCCGTTTTGGTCACGGTTTGCTTGGCGGGCCGAGCAGCTCCCTTGCGGCGCGCGCGCCAGACGAGCCAGGCCAGCAATAGCGGCAGCGTCGATGCCAGGGTTGGATCGGTCATCAGCGTAAAGCCCCACAGCAGGCCGTAGCCGCACCACTGCCGCACGCCGCCGTCTTCGGCCAGAGCGAGGGTGGCCCACAAAATTACCGCCGCCAGCAGCGTGGCCAGGCACACCTCCCACATGCTTTCGTACGTCAGGAGGATGGCGTTCGGGAATATAGCCCAGAGCCACGCCGCTCCTGCCGCCAGAGCCGGCCCTCCCAGCTTTTTTGCGGCGAAGAAGAGCGGAATCGTCGCCAGCGTGACGAACAGAATATTCAATAGGGCCGCCGCCACGTATGCCGAAAACGTGTATGCGCCGAATAGGCGGAAGATTCCCGCCAGCAACAGCGGATACACCGGCGTCATCCACGCCGTCGGCCCCGTGTAGACGCGGAACGGCGAGCTGAATCCAAGGCCGCTGGCGAGAGAGTAGGCAATGTTGCCCGATTCGAACAGGAACGGCAGCACGGCCAGGGCATGCCTGGAATGATGGGAGACGTAGTGCAAAAAGGAGAGCAGCCGCACGGCGAGGGCGAAGGCGACAATCAACGGCAACGATGTAACCGCGGCCCGCAAACGGTTTTTCATCGGCTTCCGCCTGAAACATTGTGACGCGCTTGCTCGCCCAGCTTGCCCATGCAGCGCTTTTTTTCGAGTGCCCGCCGTCATGCCGGTTCCGGCGAAGTGAATCGGATCAACACGATTTCCGGCCGGGTCCCCACGCGAAGCGGAGGGCCCCAGGTGCCCACCCCGCTCGACGTATAGACCGAAAGCCGCCCCATGCGATTCAGCCCGTAAACGTAGGGGCCGTAGAGCCTCGCCGGCAGCCAGCGGAACGGGAAGAGCTGGCCGGCGTGCGTATGGCCGCACAGCTCGAGCGCGATGCCTTCCGCTTCGGCAATTTCCAAATGATTCGGCGCGTGGGTCAAAAGCAAACTCGGCCGCTCGGGATCCAGATTCGCCTGGCGCAGGATGGACCGGAACCGGTGGGGTTCGATCGAATCCCGATAATGAACGCCGATGACTTGCAGTCCGTCGATGACGGCCTTCTCGTCATCGAGCACGCGGATGCCGGCGCCCCTGACGGCTTTGAGGTAGGGGGTGTGATCGCGGAACTCCTCATGATTGCCGGCAATGTAGTACGCGCCCAGTGGAAAGCTCGGTGCGCCCAGCGGCTCGGCCAGCCGGTCGAGATTGGCGGCCGCGCCGTCGTAGAGATCGCCGGCGATAAAGACAACATCGGGCCGCAGCCGCGAAAGGGTCGCGGAAACTCGCCGGGCGAATCCCCGGTTCCTGACGTTTCCCAAATGCAGATCGCTGACGAGCGCCGCAACCTTGCCGTGCCAACTGGCTGGCAGGTTCGGCAAGGGAATGGTGATTCGCGTGACCCGAATCCAACTCGCGTTGACGATTCCGTACAGCCCAACCACCACAGCCAGAGAGAAGGTCGCGTACAGCAACCGGCGCGGATCGAGCGCGATTCCGGCCATGCGCGCGACAAGATCGATCGCCCAGCACGCGAATGACCCGAGCACGAAGTAGATCAAAAAGCCCAGCCAGGTTGCCGAAGCCGCGTAGAAGACCCGCACCAGCGGATTCGAAAAGCGCATGCCCAAAAGCGACGCGGTTACGAAACTGACCGAAAGCAGCCCGAGCGCCAGCGCTAAGGCGAAATTGCTGTGCGAGGTGCTGCCGGCGCCGGCAAACGACGTCCAAGTCTCATACACGAGCCAGTGGCTGAGCAGCAGAATCGATTGAATGATGGCGATGAAGACGCCAATTCGCCTTCGCACGCGGCCCGGTCCCTTCGACCCCTCGGAGGTTGATGAGAATCGCCCAAAGAACAGATCGTATTACACTTTTGGTAGCCAGTGTCGAGCGCCGGCGGTGATTGTGGCCGCCGCGCAATTGGCCGCCGAGACGCGCATGCGGAAAAAGAAGGCCGGGAAGAAGAAAAAAGAGTTCGGCGCCGTCGAGCGGTCCCGGCTCGCCGCCCGCCAGGCTGTCGGCATGCCCCGGCCCTCTCGCGCCATCCTCAACAAAAGGCACAAGCCGCCCAAGCACAAGAAGCAGATCATCGAGCAAGACCTGGACGAGTTATAGAGGTAGTCGAGCGGTCCGGTTGCAGGCAGGTGCAATTCGGAAGTCAGCGGCGCAGTCGAATGACCGCACTTGCCACACGGCGCCGATCAGTATTGCAGTTGACGCTCCGCTTTTGATCTGTTCGATTTCTCGTCCCTGCCACGGGATCGGAATTTTCTACTGAATATGTGATTTTGCTGCTGATCGTTGCCTCGCAGGCACCCTTGGAGGCACTCGAAGCTGCCTCGTTTCAATATTTGCGGGTTTTTCAGCAGCCTGCTAGGTGGTTGTCGCGATAATCGCTTCGAGTGCTTTCTTTTCCGCGTCCCGCCCCGCACAAGCTGCGGCCGCTCCGATGATCAGAACCGCCGGGGATTCGATACTGCCGAGTTCGGATAGATCGTTCAGGGTCGTCGAACGAACCGACTGGTCCGGCCGCGACGCATTCGAGACGGCCAGGACCGGCGTTTCGGGCGCGAGGCCCCCGGCCAGAAGCTCGGCGCCCAGTTCAGCGTAATTCTCGCCAGGCATGTAAACAACGATCGTATTGTCGCTCGAGGCGGCCGCTCGCCACTCTGCGCGCGACCCCTCGCCGGCCCGATGCGCCGTGAGGAATACGATTTTCGAGGCCAGCCGCCGGTCGGTCAGAGGAATTCGGACGGCGGCTGCGGCCGCGACGGCCGCCGTCACGCCGGGGATGATTTCGAAATCGATTCCGGCGCACCGCAGCGCCTCCATTTCTTCTCCCGCCCGCGCGAATACCAGCGGGTCGCCGGATTTGAGCCGGGCGACTTCCAGCCCGGCGCGCGCCGCCTCGATCATGCGCTGATGAATTTCTTCCTGCGTCGTGACCGGGCGGCCGGCGCGCTTGCCGACGTTCACCGCTTGTGCGCCGGGAGGGAAGAGAGCGCGGACGGATTCGGACACCAGATCGTCGAAGAGGATCAGTTCGGCCCGCTCGATCACTCGAAGCGCCTTTACCGTCAGCAGTCCGGGATCGCCCGGCCCCGCGCCAACCAAGTACACCTTGCCGCTCACGTTCACCTCCCCAGCGGAATTTCCCGAGCCAGACGGAGCAGCGCGCGCCGCCTTTCGCCCGGATGGATCGATTGTGAAAGCAGCCGGTCTCTTTCGCGGCCCAGCCGCTCGGTCGCACGGCCCAGTTCCGGCGCGAGAGAGCGCTGCAAATGCTGCCGCACGCGCCGCGCTAGCGCCGGACTCCGTCCTTCGGTAGAGATAGCTACGACCAGCGGTCCCCGCCGCACCACGGCGGGATAGTAGAAGTCGCATCGCTCGGGATCGTCGACAACGTTCACCGGAATCCTCAGCCGGCGCGCCAGCCGCGCGACCCGGTCGTTCAACGGTTCCGATCCCGTGGCCACGACGGCGAGTACCGCGCCTCGCAGATCGCGCGCCGCAAACGGCCTGGCCGCCCAGTCGATCCGCCCCTGCCGGGCCCAAACCTTTACCCGCGCCGTGGCTCGGGGGGCGACGACGCGAACCCGGGCGCCAGCTTGCAGCAGACTGCGAATCTTCGTTTCCCCCACCCGGCCGGCGCCAACCACCAGCGCGCGCCGTCCCTCCAGCTTCAGAAACATTGGAAAAAGCGACATAGGAAGCAACCCGCTCTTTCGGCGTGATCCCCGGTTTTGGAATCCGCCGGATTTCCGGTGAAAAAAGAAAAGGCCCGCGATGCTTTGCGGCTTCGCGGGCCCATTGCCGAATTGCCCCGGCATTTTCCCTAACCGGGACATCTCGGAATGGTCCACGATGCTGGCGCGCAACAACAACTGCCGGCGCACGCGCTGCTACCGTTTGCGAAGCGCTTCATATCTGCCGTCTCTCCGTCTCAGCGGCTCTCGGAAACCAGGCTCGCGCGGTTTCCTTCAGGCACAGCCTCGGATTGCCTGCCGTGCTGGATCAGACCATTTTTGACCAGCCATTCCGCATTTAGCAAGGCCGCTCCGGCCGCCCCGCGGATCGTATTGTGCGAGAGCAGGCTGAAGCGAACGTCGAACAGGGGACAGTGGCGAATCCGCCCCACGACCACCGCCATGCCGTTCGACGCCATCCGATCCAGGCGCGTCTGCGGCCGGTCGCGTTCGGTGCGGACAACCACGGGCCGCTTGGGCGCGGAAGGAAGAGCCAATCGCTGCGGCTCGGAGGCGTAATCGGCCAGGGCTGCGGCGATATCGGCCATACCGGCCTTTTGACGCAATTTCACCGAAACCGACTCCATGTGGCCATCGACCACGGGCACACGATTGACCTGCGCGCTCAGAACCAGCGGCGCGGGCTCGAAGGAGCCCTCGCACAGCCGGCCGAGAATTTTCTGCGGCTCGCTTTCGAGTTTTTCCTCCTCGCCGCCGATGAACGGGATGACGTTGTCCAGCAAACTCATCGAAGGAACGCCGGGGTAGCCGGCTCCGGATGTCGCCTGCAGCGTCACCACGGAAACGGCTTCGACGCCGAAGGCGTCATCGAGCGGCTTGAGGGCCGTCACCAGCCCGGCGGTCGAGCAGTTGGGGTTGGTAACCAGGAAACCGCTGGAAAATCCCCGCCGCCGCTGCTGTTCGGGCACCATGCCAATATGTTCGGGATTGACGTCGGCCAGCAACAGAGGAACATCCGGCTCCATCCGATGCGGCGAGGCGTTGCTCACCACGGGCAGGCCGTAGCGAGCGAATTCCTCCTCGATCGGGCCGGCGACGGAGGAATCTAGAGCCGAAAACGCGAAATCGGCATCGACGGCCTCGGGACGCGCCTCCTGCACCACGCGCTCGGCGAACCGCGCCGGCAAGGGCGTATCCAACATCCAGTTCGCCACCTCGCCGTAACATCGCCCCGCCGAATTTCCCGACGCGGCAAGCGTCGTGACCTCAAACCACGGATGGTTCTCCAACAACTGCAAAAATCTCTGGCCCACCAAACCGGTGGCGCCCAAAATGGCAACTTTCCATCGAGTGCTCACATCGCTCTCCTAAAACGGTCAGTTCCTTATGATTCGTTTTGTCTCTCTTGCCAAAATCCGTTCCTGCGGCCGGCTTCTCCCCGTTTCTGACGCCCATAAACAAAAAACCCGCCGCCAGGTTTCTCTGGCTGCGGGCTTTGGAAGATTGCCGGCTTTTTTCTTTTCTCAGCCAGGCAGCGTCCCCGCACCAGAGGGCGAGCTCGTAATAATCGAGCACGTAATCGTAATGCTCTTCATCGCCTGGCTCTGGCTGTGGACGGGCTGCCGCATAACGGCCATATTGTGCCCGAAAGCCGCCTGGACCGCAAGGCCTAATCGCTGATTGTTCCAGAATGTCCGGCGGCCTAAACTGGGGCGCGCAAAGCCGATCGGCTCTGCATGCCAACCAGAGGGGCGCGGCCCAGGGCCCAGGGATGGACGCTGGCCGGCACGGGCGTGCGCTTCTCGCCAAAGGGCTTACGCCGTGAACGCGAGGGAAGAAATCGAAGGCGGCCCGGGCCGCTCTTCGCAACCCGGATTCTGGAGCCTGATTGGGGTCCAGTTCCAGGGGGCCTTCAGCGACAACCTGCTGAAATGGCTCGTGACTTTTCTCGTTCTCGGCATGGCGCTCGATCCGGCCGAACGCGACCGCCTCGTGGTTCTGGTAATTCCTCTGCTGTTTGCCATTCCCTTCCTCCTTTTTTCGATGGCCGGCGGATACCTGGCCGATCGCTACAGCAAGCGGAAGGTAACGATCGGCACGAAACTGCTGGAGATCGTTGTGGCCGTGGTGGCCGTCGTGGGCCTCTGGCGGGGCAGCCTGACCATCGACTTCGGGGCCGTGTTTCTCATCAGCGTTCAGGCGGCGCTCTTCGGCCCCTCGAAGTACGGCCTGCTGCCCGAGTTGCTCCCCGAGAAGCGGCTGTCCTGGGGCAACGGCATTATCGAGCTAGGCACCTTTGTCGCCATCATCACGGGGACGATGGCAGCCGGCGCCCTCGCCGATCGCTTCCGGGGCAGCGAGCAGATTCCCGGCCTTTTGCTGGTGGTTCTGGCTCTGGCCGGCTTGGCGATCAGCCTGGGCATCACGCGCGTGCCCGCGGCCGATCCGGCGCGGAAGATGAAATGGAATCCGGCGGCCGATCTGTGGGGACAGATCGGGCGCATGCGCCGGGACCGGCTGCTCGGATTGGCGGTCGCCGGAAGCACCTTTTTCTGGTTCCTGGGCGCGCTGATCCTGATCAACACGGCGCTTTACGCCTCCGACGTCCTGCACGCCTCCGATACCCAGACCAGTCTGCTGCTCGCGGCAATGTCGATCGGGATCGGAATCGGCAGCTTTGCCGCCGGCTATCTGTCGGGCAACCAGATCGAATATGGCCTGGTGCCGGTGGGAGCGGTGGGCATCGCGATGATGATGTTTCTGCTCTCGCAGCAGGGGCTGACGCTTACCCCGGTCGCCTGGGAGCTTGGATTCACCGGATTTTTCGGCGGCTTCTTCGCCGTGCCGCTCAACGCGATCATCCAACACCGGCCGCGCCCGGAGGAGAAGGGCGGCATCATTGCCGGAGCCAATCTGCTCTCGTTCGTCGGGATCGCGCTGCAGCCGGTCGCCCAATATTTGCTGATCTTTTTCGGCCACCCAAGCCCGTCTCAGGTGTTTCTGCTGGCCGGTCTGCTGACGCTCGCCGCGACGGGCGCGGCGCTGGCGCTGCGGCCGGATGCGCTGCTGCGGCTGGGGCTGTGGGGCGCGACGCACAGCGCATGGCCGCTGCGCGTCGAAGGACGCGAGCATCTGCCGGTGCGCGGACCGGCCTTGATCCTATTCCCCCGGATGCGCATGGGCGACCTGCTCTGGCTGGTAACTGCCACCGATCGCACGCTGCGCTTTCTCTTGTCGCCGCGCTCGGCGCAGGCCTTCGGCAAGTGGCTCGGCGCGATCCCTTTTGAATCCGGTCCCGACGGCCAGAGGCAGGCGGCGCGCGCGACCCTGCAGGTGCTCGAGCGCGGCCAGGTGGTTTGCCTGCCGGAGGAGGCGTGGGGACTCGCCAAATCGCTCGACGGCGTCCAGGCTCCGCTCGTTGGCGTCACGATCGACTTGGCCGGCCCGTTTTCCCGTAGCGTCATTCGCTTCAGCCCCATCCAGCCCGCTAAGATCGCTTCCCCGCCGTCCGGCTGACGGGCTGCTTTCCAGCGCTGCCAGTCCGTGGCGGACGGGCCCGTGAAGTTGCTTCCTACGCTGCCGGCGCCACAGCAATTACGCTTTCGTTTTTGGCTGTTCGTGCACGGAAACGTCCATCGTTTGAGAGGCAATCTGGATATCTTGATGCAATTGAATCTGTTCAAAGACGCTGCGAAAAATGAAGTTGGTCGCTGCGCGCCGCTTCTTAGCGTCAACGATGTAGCGAAGCGAGCACTCCACCCAGTTGCTCGTCACCCTCACGTATACATTGGGATCCAATTGGAATCGGGGAACCAAAAATTCGCGCCCCATCTGGTCGAGAGCCTTCTCGGCGCCCGCCAAGAACTCCCTCGTATACTCGCTGCCGACCCTCAAAAGAATTTCATTCGCCGCTTTTAGGTTGCTCGCGTAAGTGATGGGCAAATGGATTTCGTCCCAGATGTATTCAAAATGACTCGTGTAATTGAAAATCGCCTCAGCGAATACCTTGGCATTGGAAAACTGAACCGTTCGGCCGGTGGCCATGTCTGCCTCGATCCAATTGCCAATCTCCATCAGGCGGGTATAAAGGAGCCCGACGTCGATCACGTCGCCTTTCATCTGTCCGATCTCCACGCGATCCCCCACCGTATACATCCCGCCCGCGAAAATTGCCATGCGTCCGACAATACTGAGCAAAGGATCTTTCAATACCACCGCGATGCCCGCGCCGAGCAGGCCGAGGAATATGCCTGGATTCGGGAACCGGCTCGACCACAGCACCACCAGGACAGCCACCGTTGCGGCAGTCAGGCTTGTGCCCAGCAGCTTTCGCCGGGAGTACCGCTCGCGAGAATCCTGAACGTGGCGCGTGATATACCGCTGACCGAACGCACGAATCGCCCAAGCCGCCAGCAGGGTCACAGCCGTGCCGATCGTAGGCGCTGGAAACGGTATGTATTTCATTTCGTCCTCGTTGGCGGTTCACCTGGAATGTTCGCGCAACGGCCGTCACCGCGCCGTGGCGGGAAGGCTGGGATTCAAGCCGAAGGCGACCAGCTCTTCAAAATGCCCCGGCGTAGAAACTCCCGTTTTGCCCGTGCGGTGATATCGCTCTGCATTCTGGGCAGCAGGCGGTGATCGCAGACATAGGACTTGATGTGCAACCGCTGATAGGGTCTCTGGTCGAATTTGTCTTCGATCAGCGCGAGAACCGGCTTCGCCGAGTAGAGATAGGGGCAGGTATAGGCCGCCTCGTAACCGATGCAGAGAGCCTCGTCGGGATCGGCATCGGCCGGCAGGTAGAGAAAGGTTTCGACTTGGCAGTGCGGCACGCCGGAATTGGAATCGAACACGTGCTTGTCCAGGATGTCAGCGTTCGGGATTGTCACCCGCGTATCGCCGTACGTGGTGAGCTTGGTGCTGCGCAGGCCGATGTGGTCGATTTCCCCGTAGGCGTCGCCAATCTGGACCAGATCGCCCAATTGGTAGGGCCGGTCGCCCAAAATGACCAAGCCTCCTATCAGATTCTTGACCAGGTCTTGCGCGCCCAAGCCGATGGCGATCGCCGCCGCACCGACCGCGGCCAGAAACGTCTGCCGGGTGGGAGCCAACAGGTGGAATGAAACCAGCATGGCGGCGAACCAGAGAATGATTCGAAGGATCGGCTCGGCCGCCTTGGCGAGGAAGCGGATGCGAGGCCCGCGCCGGCTCAAAAGATCGAGCAGGCGGGTGGCGTAACGGATGAACAGCCAGGTGACCACCAGGATGGCGATAACGGAAATGATCCGGCCGAAGGTGAAGTACTGAAAGATGTCGCGCGTTGCCGTGCTTTCGGTTAATTGCATCCCCGGACCTCCTTACGAGAGATTTTGCCGCGCGAGCGTGTCGCGCACGAAGCATCCCGCCTGCGGCCGGACGCGCAGACCCGGACCCGCGGGTTCCGGTTCCAGGATCTCGAGCGCCAGCAGGCGTTCGAGCCGAGACCTGGCCTCTTCGACGCCGATGCCGAACACCTCGGCCACCTCCTCGGCGGCCAGGCTGGCATGTTGAAGGATCGCTTGCAGGGTGAACAGGTCGTCCGGCTTCAATTCGGCTTCCAGACGGCTGTAACTGGGATCGAGGGGCTGAACCATGTGCACCACGCCTCCCTCGACCCGGCCGATACTGCCCAGCCAGAGTTCGAACGCCGAACGGAACAACCCTTCCGATTGGCGGTAGAGCGCATCGAAGAACACCTGTTGCGAACTTCGTTCGAGCCCGAAGAATCGGCGCAGCCCATGGACACGGGGATCGCCCGGTGGCGCCGGCGCGAATCGAAGGCGCAGTCCCGATAACGTGTGCCGTTGTAGGATCGCCTCGACCATGTGTTCCTGGCTGACCGACATTGCGTTGACGCGATGAGAGAAGTTCCGGCTCAGGCCCAGCGAGGCGTCGAGATAGCGGAACGATAATTGATTCAAGCTGAGAACCCACAAGGTTGAGCCGGAAGTGGCGCCCACCAGCCGCAGGAACTCTCGCAGGGCGCCGAATCCGTTCATGCACCGCAGGAAGCTGCGTTCGAACTCTTCAATGACGGCGACCCTTTGTTCTTGGTTCAGGGCCGTCGTTAGGTCCGCCCCGGCTGGAAGATGGAACAGTTCTCTCAGAAATTCGGACATCTGGTCGGCACTGCGGATTCTCCCGCAAAACTGTCCGCGCGCGACCGGCATGCCCGGGAATGCCACGCTGCTCGCGCAGTTCAGCAGGCTGGTCTTTCCGCTTCCGCGGGCGCCTACCACGAGCACCGTCACACTCCGGCCGGATTGCCAGAGCGAAAACGCCCGGCTCAAGCCGCTCATTTCGACTTCCCGGCCCACCAAGAATCGCTGGTCTTCGACCGGCGCAAGGCGGAACAGGCGCTGGTAGAGCGGCGGCAATTCCCTTGCCTTGAGTTGAACTTCGAGGACATCGCTCAATAGCGTTCGTTCCACCACCGGCTCCCCACGAGTGGAGACGGGCATCTCCCAACCGAGCTTCCAGGAGGCCCAGCGAAGGACATCTCCCGCTACCCTCCAAAGCCCGCGGGATGCCGCCCGGATGGAGTCCAGGGCCGACCGCCCGAGGTTCCGGATCACGCGCGGGGCGCCCTGGCGCGTAAGCAGGGCGAACAAGCCGAGGCGGCCGGTTTCGAGGGCTGTATGCGTTTCGAGCAAAGTCAACGCCTGAGCGCGCGACAGGCCCGACTCCGCCGCCGGCAGGGGATCGATCAGGATTTGCTTGCGGTGTTCGAGGAGTGCGATGGCGTTTGTGGCGGCTTCGCGAGGCAAATTCTGGACAGTCTCGCTACCCTCCCGCTCGGCTTCCAGAGCAAACGTCACCACTTGGCGGGCTTGCTCGATATCTCGGATGACGGCAATATGTTCGGTCTCCGCCTCACGAAAACCGTCTCGAGCGGCTTGCAGGCCGGCGTGGCTGAGCGCGCTCAGCAAAACTTGCTGCGGACGAAGTTGCCGCCAGGGCTTCCTCCAGCCCGGAAGGGCGCGCGCGGGCCGCACCGTTTCGACAAAAGCAGGGACGGAGATCCGGACAAAGGATGAGAAATGGTCGGACCAATCCCGGGCGCGCTGCTCGGCGGAGAGCAAAGCGGCTTGGGGCGGCGGAAACGGTTCGCGATTGTTCTGTTCGAGCTGGGTTTGGAGCCAGGCGATGGCCCGATCCAATTCACCGTCGACGCCTCCGTGCTCGGCACGCAGCGAATCGAGAGCCTGGCCGGAGCCCCGAATCGCCTCGCGGGCCACGAGCGAGAGTTGGCGCTCAAGATCGATCACCGCGCGCACGGCCCGCTCCTGGCGATGCCAATAGCTGAAATCGGCCTGCCATCGCTCGGCGATCTTCGCCAGGCGGCGCGAGGAGATTGCTCGCGAGCGGCACAACACGGCTTTCGCCAGGCGCGCCGGAGATGCCTCGGCCCACTGCCGGTAGGCTCGAACCAGGCGCTCGATGCGCTGGACCAGGGCGGAGGCCGTCCGCGACCACCACCTTCGCTCCCGTGCGAGCGTTGCCTTGTCCCGGTCGCCGTTTGCCAGAATGGCCAGTTGATGGCGGCGATAACTCTGCCATGCGGCCACGAGATGCAGTCCGGCCTGTGAGAGTACGAGTTCAAAGGCCCCGTCGATCCGGGCGCGGCGGGCCGCCTGCTCGCCCAGATGGCCGAAGACGATCCGCCGCAGTTTCAGCGGCCGGGTTGCTTGGCTCCGTTTTACCCACGCCCTTCGCCAGCTTCCCTGCGCGTCCGGCCCGATGATCTGCGCCAGTTCCGCACCCGAAATCGCCATCACGGGCGGCAACCGGCGCGCCAGATCGTTCATCTCCGAACGGTGCTCTTCCATGGCCGATAGGGCCTTGGCCGTAGGCCCGAGTTTTTCCAATTTGCCAAGCGGGCCGGAGAAAAGGCGATTTTCCGTTTCGCCAAACAATCGCTCAAACGAACTGATTTCCCCCGGCTCGAATTGACCCGGCGAGTCCGAAGCGAGTTGATTTTGCAACTGGTCGATCAGCGAGCGGACATCCGCTGCGGCGGCAGCCATCTCCGCCGCCAGACGCTCGTTGGCGGAATGGAACCCCGTACGGAACTCTTGCCAGATTTCGGTCGGAGTTCGAGGCATGATAAAAGCGTTCCTTACCGGCTAAAGCTCAGCCGCCTACCATTATGTTTTCCGGAGCTGGTCCCTTTCTTCGCCGTCGCGGCCGGGATGCACCCGCTAGGACTTCGAGAACCGGACGGCTACCCCTTCGATCTTCCAGCCTCAACCAGCAATATGTTTGCGGACCCATATATCACGAAAAACACGAATTTGCGCCCTGCAAAATGTCATCGGCCTCGAAGCTCGGAAAAAAACATCCGCAAGGGAGACCTCCGATCCGGTACGCGACCCCGCACGGCCGGTTTCAGAAGATCGATAGCTTGATGCGCAGATACTTCCTCGGATCGCGGCGGAAGTCTCCGATCAGGAGCCGCAAATCGCCCGACAGACCCGTCAGGTTGTTGTAGAGCTGAGGATCGGTGAAGAATTGCCCGGCCGTGCCCTGGCCATGGTCGAGCTTTCCGGTCAGTTCGCGGAAATTAGCGGAAGCGTCGCGGAGGTTGTTGTAGAGAGCGGGATCGGTAACGAACTTGCCCAAACTTCCCTTGCCCGCCTCGGCATTCGTGAGCAGGTTGTTGCCCTTGGAAAGGAACCCGTTGGCGTTGTCGTAGAGGGCGGGATTGTAAATCATCTTGCCCAAAGTGCCTTTTTGCTCTTGGACCGCGGCCAGAAGCGCGTCGACGTGCCCGACGGCGGAATGGGCTTGATCGTAAAGCGCGTCCGAGGCGATCAGCTTGCCCGCCGTGCCTTGGCCGCTATCGAGCTTGGCCATGATGTCGTTGGCGCGGGCCACGGTCTGGTTGAGCTGATTGTAAAGGCGGGTGTCGTAGAGCAGCTTGCCGAGCGTGCCCTTGCCGCCGTGGATCTGGTCGGTAATGGCGCGTAGGTCCACGGTAACGCCGTTCAGATTATCCATGAGCGCGGTGCTGTGATTCACCAGGGTCTGGATCGTCGATGCCGGCAGTCCCTGGATGGTGTCGCCGTTCTGCTCCACGGTCGCCGGCGGCGTGCCGCGGGTGACGGTCACATAGCGGCTGCCGAGCGCTCCCTGCGTGACCAAGGTTGCGGTGGAATTGGCGCGAACCCATCTCTGATAGTTCTTGTAAATATTCATATCGACTTCGATGTTCTGGTCCGGCGTGGCGGCATTGGGATTGATGCGCAGACCGGAGACGCTGCCGATCTGCACGCCGCCGAGGCTGACCGGAGCGCCAGCGACCAAACCTTCGGCCTCGGGCAGGTAGGTCTTGAGCGTGTATTTGGACTCCCAGGCGCCTTGGCCGGTCACGTAGAAAATCCCGACGGCCAGCAGCACCGCCGTCGCCAGCACGAACAGCGCGACGCGAACTTCCGAATAGGTCAGTTGTCTGCTTGCCATTTTCCCGCATCCTCCTTCCGGATTTGCGACGGGCGGCACCGGCGGCCGCCGGCCATCTCACCGCCCTGATTTCATTCCAGAAACCGCGCCAGATAGGGATCGCCCGAATCGCGGATCTTGTGCTGGTCTCCCTCGAAATAGATCTTTCCTTCGCGCAACACCAGGAACGTCGTCTTCCGCCCGCTTCGAGCGCCATCCTCGGAAGCGCGAACGACTTGGCACGTTTTTTCATCGAAACGGAAATTGGCTAGGGCGAAGGCATCCTGCAAACGGTGCGTCGCCAGCAGCGCGGTGACGCCCTGGAGGTCGCGCAGCCGCAGAATCAGCGTAATGATTCTCTGCGAGGTTACCGGATCGAGGCCGGCCGTCGGTGAATCGTACAGGACGATGGGCGGCTGGTTGACCAGCGCCCGCGCGATCGAAACGCGCCGCCGCATGCCGCCCGAAAGATCTCCCGGCATCTTTCGGATGGCGTCGGCCATTTCCACAAACTCCAGCGCCTGGCGAACGCGGGCCGCGATCTGCTCCTCCTCGACTCCCTCCTCGCGCAGCCGGAAAGCCACGTTCTCCTCCACCGAGAGCGAATCGAACAATGCCCCCTCCTGAAAGACGAAGCCGATCCGGCGGCGGAAATCGAGCAATTCGCGCTCGCGCATCTCGCCCAAATCTTGGCCGAGAACCGTCACGCGGCCGGAGTCGGGGCGGACCAGGCCGGCGGCCATTTTCAGAATGAGCGTTTTCCCCGTGCCGGTTTCGCCAAGCAGAACCGCGGTTTCGCGAGGCGCCACGGAAAAGCCGACGCCTCGCAGCACGTCGCCTTCATCGAAGCCGATCCGGACGTTTTCAAAGACGATGGCGGGCCCTGCGGCCGCGGACGCGCTGGTCATTTCTCCCCGCTGCCCCTCATAGGGGGATTATAAGGGGAAAGATGCGCCGCCGGACCGTGCGGATTTCCGGCCGCCGCCGAACTGGAAACGGAAGTTGCCCCGAGCGCCACCGATCAGGGGAAAAAGTACAGCAGGAGCTTGTCTAGGAAGAACCCGGTTACCAGGATGGCAACCGAGGCAACCACCACAGCGCTGGTGGTCGCCCGGCCCACGCCTTCGGTCCCGCCGCGGACTTTCAGCCCCTTGAAACATCCCACCGTGGCAATGACGAAGGCGAAGACGAGCGGCTTCAGCATACCCTGGATCAAATCGTTCGGGCCGAGGGCGTTGATGGCATGATGCCAGAACTCGCTGGCGCTCAGCCCAAGCGTGGCATGCCCGACGAGGAATGCCCCCACCAGGCCGACGAAATCAGACACCCCGGTGAGCAATGGCAGCACGATCAGCGTCGCGACCACGCGCGGCGTCACCAATTTCCGGACCGGGTCGGTGCCCATCGCCCGCATCGCATCCACCTGCTCGGTAACGACCATCGAGCCGAGTTCTGAAGCGATGCCCGAAGCGCTGCGCCCGGCCACGAGCAGCGCCGTGATCGTCGGACCGAGTTCGCGAATCAGGGCCAGCGAAACGGCGTCGCCGGTGAGGGCCGTGGTGCCGAAGCGGGCAAACTGCGCCGCGGTTTGCAGAACCATAATCGCGCCGATGAAAAAACCGGTCAGCAAGATGATCGGCAGCGACCCGACCCCGATCACGTCCATCTGGTCGACGAGGTCGCGGAAATAGAACGGCGGTGAGAAGGTGTTGGTGATCGCCTGCCAGGTCAGCTCGGTATAGTCCTGAACAGAGAGAAGAAAGGACTTGATGGTGTCGTTGAACGCCGTCAGAAGCGAGCGCGCCTCACCCTCTACCCCCTGACCGGTCCGGTTGGGTGTAAGCGTAGCCATTCGATAGGGTCGAAGTCGCTCGCTCCTTCCCGGCAAGCGTATGCCCCGCCTGTTTCCTCCGTCAAGCAATGCGGCGGCGCGCTGTGAGCGGCAGGAATCCGTCCTGCCCTATTTCCGGCGGGGAATGCCGCCCGAAAAATCGCCCGAAACGAATGCTCCCGCCGGCCGCAGATGGCCCGCATTCGCCGCACAGATTCCCGAGCCGCCGCAGATGTGACGATGCTTCCTGCTTCTTTCTCAGTCCGCCCGGCAGAAGCGCTCGCATGACGCGCGCCCCGGCCGATTAGCGGGAGCGATCACCCTCACTTAAAATACCAGCGGCCAGGAGCCTTGCGGAAACCTGCGGCGGGCCGCGGCCGAAGGGGAAGAGGGACCGGATCGCCATGCAGGATTTCCGCCGGCTCGCCGCGAAAAACGGTGCGGCCATTCAGGATAGCGGCCCCTGCCAGTTTTGCGGGGCCCCGGTCGAGGGCGGCGCCGAAGCTTGTCTGCGATTGCTGGACGAGCTTTCCGAGCGAACGCGCGCGGAAAAAAGCTACGCGCAGGCGCACCTGTTTTCCGTCGACGCCCACGCCCTGCAACACCCCGAATTGCACGGCCGGCTGAACAATCCCGTTCACCTGCTTAGCTTGTGCCTGATGCTCGAGCGCGGCTCGAGCGCCGCGGCAGGCTCGCGCAAGCCCGCCGTTGAGAAGTTTCTGGCGCTCGGGCGCCAGTGGCCACCGCTCGAAGCGCCCCCGGCGGGTTACCGCGGCATCTTGACCGCCAAAAGCGTCCTCGAGGCTTCCGCGGCCGAGCGTGCCCTTGTGGCTCGCGAGTGGGCCGAGGAAGTCTGGCAGGTTTGGCAGCCGCATCACCCTTGGACCCGCAGAATGCTGGACCGCCTCGCCCACGACTGAATGCGTCGAGACAACCTTGCCGGACGCGGAAGGACAAGTCAGGACTCGGAGGCCCAATCGCGCGGACGCAGAGCATCGAGCAGTTCCGCCTCGGGCGTCCCCGGCGCGGGAGCCTCGCGGTAACCCCAGCGGACGTCGGGCGGCAGGCTCATGAGGATGGATTCCACGCGACCGCCGGTTTTCAGCCCGAAGGTGGTTCCGCGGTCGTAGAGCAGGTTGAATTCGACGTACCGGCCTCGCCGCACCCGCTGCCAGCGGCGCTGGGCTGGGCCATAGGGCTCTTCCATGCGGCGCTCGACGATCGGCGCATAGGCCTCGAGGAAGTGGTCGCCGGCATCGCGCACGAAGGCAAAGACCTCGTCGAGACGCTCGCTCAGATAGTCGAAAAAAATCCCGCCGACGCCGCGCGCCTCGTTGCGGTGAGGCAGGTAAAAATAGTCGTCACACCAGCGCTTGAATCGCGCGTAATCGGCCACGGGATGGCGCGCGGCAACCGCTTTCCAGACCCGGTGGAAATGAATGACGTCCTGGCGGGCGAAATAATAGGGCGTCAAGTCCGAGCCGCCGCCGAACCAGCCGGCCTGGCCCGGCCCCGCACCCTTGGTGAGAAAACGGAAATTGGCGTGAACGGTCGGGACGCGAGGGCTGCGCGGGTGAATCACCAGCGAAACACCGCTGGCTTGGAACCGGGCGCCCTCGCCCGGCATCGTCGCCGCCAGTTCCTGAGAAAATTCACCGCGAACGTGCGAGAAATTGACGCCCGCCTTTTCGAAGACCGCTCCATCGACGAGCACGCGGGTTCGGCCGCCGCCGCCGCCCGGGTGTTCCCAGGCATCCTCGAGAAAGCGCGCGCCGTTCTTTTTTTGTTCGAAAGCTTCGAGCGCGGCGCACACGCGGCCCTGCAAGTCCAAAAAATACTTCGCCGCCTCGTCCGCCAGTTGGTTGAGATCCATGATCGCCTCGGCGCCGGCCAGGGCCGCCCGCCGCATTAGCGTAGCGGATTCGGGCTGGGCTCGCACGCCGGAGCCGCGGCAGAGAGATTTGCGGGAAGCGGCCGGTCCGGGCTATACCAGCTAGGGAGGCAGTATGAACTGGGGCACACCACCATGGACGATCGACTTCGCCGCCGAGGCGCACGCGCTTCCGGCGGCCGCCGACTTCGCCGTGGTTGGCGGCGGCTTTTCGGGGCTTGCGGCCGCGGCCTGGCTGCGGAGAATCGCGCCCGAGCAAAGCGTGGTTTTGCTGGAGGCGTCGAAAATCGGTTCGGGAGCGAGCGGCCGCACCGGCGGCTTGGCACTGGCCGAAAGCGCCGCGGGACCGCTCGATGGCCAGGGAGACGTGCTGGCCGGCTACCGGGAAATCCTCTCGAGTCTCGAAGCCGGGGTCGATCTCGAGCTGCCGGGCGTTTATGAAATAGCGCACAAGGGCGGCCATCTCGATTCGCCTATCGTCTGGGAGGACACGGGAACCCTGCGGGTGATCCGGGAGGTTCCCGGCGGCGGGATCGATGCCGGCAGGGTGGTCGGCGGGCTGGCGCGCGCCGCGTGCCGCCTGGGGGCTCTGGTATTCGAAAACACGCGAGTCGAGGCGATTGAGTTCGGCTCTCCCATCGTGCTGCGCACCGGCTCGGGCACGCTTCGTTCCCGCGGCCTGTTGCTGGCAACCAACGCCCAGTCGGCCGACCTGTCGGGCTTGGCCGAGGATTCTCGCGCCAAGTTCACGCTCGCCGTTCTCACCGAGCCGCTGGCGGCCGAGGCCATGGCGGCGGTGGGGCTAGGTTCGGGGAAGGCATTTTATACCGCGGACCTGCCCTACCTTTGGGGCCGGCCGATGCCGGACCGCGCGGTGATATTCGGCAGCGGCTTGGTAGACATCGGCGATGACGAGGATCTCGCCGCGCTGGATATCGAAACAGGCGTCGCCGCCGGTATGTTCGCCGGTCTCGAACAGCGCGTCCGAGGGCTCCATCCGGCGCTCGCGAATGTTCGTTTTGCCAGGCGGTGGGGCGGCCCGATACGTTTCGGAAGCTCCTGGCAACTGTTTTTCGACCGGCACCCGCGCTCCGCCGACACCATCGTTCTGAACGGGCTGGGCGGCGACGGCGTCACCCTTTCCGTCTATCTGGGCCGCTGGGCCGCCGAGGCGCTCGCGGGCCGGCGCGCGATGCCGGCCTGGGGAAAGATTCCCCGCCGGCCAACCAGCGGGTGAATTACTGCCTTCTCATTTGGCTCAACTACTTACACGATGAAGCAATCCCTCTTCGCGCTGGCATCCGAAGGGACCCGTGCTAGCATCGCATTTGGTGTTGGGCACGGCCCTATTTGCGGTGAAAGTAGGAGTGGCCCGCTGCTACCCAGCTGTTCTCTTACGCAGGGAGGAAATTATGAAACACGGTAAAGTGGTTGCACTTGTTGCTGCCGTGGCCCTCGGTTTCGGCGTTTCCGCCATGGCCCAAGGACGAAGCGGAGGACGCGCAATGGGCGGACCGCCCTCCGGGGTCGGCCCGAGCATGAGCGGCCCAATGGGTACGATGGGCCCGATGGGGCAATCCGGTCAGATGCGGACCCCAACGGCACCGAAGACAGCGTCCGATCTGCTCACGGCGAACTCGAAACTTTCTTCCCACCTTGCCTCGACTCTGGGCGTGAATTCCGCGACGCTGCTGAGTGATGCAAGCGGGTTCAAGAATCTGGGTCTGTTCGTTGCCGCAATGCACGTCTCGAAGAATTTGAACATACCATTCAGCGATCTTTCGTCCGCTCTTCAAAAAAACGGCAACCTGGGCAAGGCCATTCACAACCTGAATCCGAATCTGAGCAAGAAGCAGGTGAAGAGCGCGGTGCGCACGGCGAAGCACCAGGCTAAAACAGACATTCACAGCTCCAAGGGCTAGGCGGAACGAACGCGCGGTTGCCGGCAATCGGCAAAGACGCGCTTATTCCGCCTCCGCGGCGGTGGTGTAAGCGGGGAAGAAGGTGGACGGTTGTGAAATCCCGATCGGCGCGCAACCCCTGTTAAATTCCGGTTACCAGAGCCCGGCAGCGGCTCCGGCGCGGGGACGGCAATACGCGCGGGAGAACCGAAGGATTCACCTCACCGTGTAAAGATCGTGGCTTCGACGTTCATCCCGGGCCGGAGGACGGCTTTTCCCCCGGGGAGATGGTCGAGCACGATTTTGACGGGAATTCGCTGCACGACCTTGACGAAATTGCCTGTCGCGTTTTCCGGCGGGAGCAGGCTCATCCGCGAGCCGGTGGCGCCGGAAATCGAATCGACGTGGCCCGGGAAGGTTTCGTTGTACATATCGACGTGCACCTCGGCGCGCTGGCCGGGATGGACCTTGGCGAGCTGGGTTTCCTTGAAATTTGCCCGCACCCAGACGTCATGCAGAGGAATAAGCGCAAAAAGTTCCTGGCCCGGCTGGACGATTTGTCCGGGCTCGACGTTCTTGTCGGTCACGACGCCTTCGGTCGGAGCGACGATGGTCGTATAGCTGAACTGGAGCTTGGCCGTTTCCAGATTCGCCTCGGCTTGCGCCACGCTGGCATGAAAGGAACTCACGTCGGCGATGCGCATGTGCACCTGCCCCGTATTGGCTTTGGCTTCGGTCAGGTGCGCTTGGGCGACGGCGACGTTGGCCTGAGCGGCCGCCATGGCCGCCCTGTCGATTTGCACCTGTTGCTGCGCCTCGGTGAGCTGTTCCTGGGCGGCCCTGAGGTCGCTCGCCGCGCTCTGAGCGGCGGCGACGTAGGAATCGTACTGCAGCTCGGAAATTTCCGCCTTGGCGACGAGCGGCTTCATCCGATTCAAATCCGCCTGAGCCTTCGTGTTTTCCGCTTGCCGTTTGCTCACCTGGGCACGCGCATACGAGAGTCCGGCCGTCGCCGCCGTCTGGTAGGCCACGCATGCGCGATCGTATTGAGCCTGGGAAGCGCGAATTTCCGCTCTGGCCGCCGCGATGGCGCTTTGCGTGGTGCCTCGGGTGAGCGGTACGTTGACGCGGGCAGCCTGGGCCTGGGCCTGGGCGAGAGCCAGAGCCGCCTGCGCCTGAGCGACTTTGGCCTGATAGTCGCGGGGGTCGATTCTCAGGAGCACTTGGCCGGCCTTGACGTGCTCGTTGTCCTCGATGAGCACCTGGCTGATGGTGCCGTAGATTTTGGGAGCGATGGGCGTGATGTGGCCATTGACCTCGGCGTCGTCGGTGCTCACGCGCCCTCGCAAGTAATACCAAGTTCCGGCCGCCGCCAAAATGATCAGAGCCACGGCTCCGATCAGCGCGTAGCGGACGCGCGGCTCGGCCCAGCGGCTACGTCTTCCCGGTGGTGGCTGGGAAGGTGTTTGACCGAGTTCTGTTTCCATTACTTTCGTACCCATGGGCTTCCTCTCGTCTGATTCCTATGTATAAATCCTCGTTATTTCGCGTAGAGATTCTCCATCTGGCCGGTGGCGCGAGCCAGATTGGCGCGGGCCGTGTTGTAGCGGAACAGGGCGCCGATTTGATTGTCGTTGGCGCGGGCCAGCGCGTCTTGAGCCGTGACGACTTCGATGTTGTCGGCGACGCCGGCCTGAAAGCGGTCGCGCGCCTGAGCCACTTCCTGCTGGGCGAGCGCGACGCCGAGATTGGCCACCGTCACCTCGTGGCGGGCTGATTCGAGTTGCGCCACGGCCGTTTTCACTTCGAGCGCGATCTGATTGATCAGGTTCTGTTTCTGCTGCGCTAGCTTGGCCAGTTCCAGATTGGCGTTGGCCTCCTGGGCGCGGATGCGGCCCCCGGTGAACAGAGGCACCTTCACCTCAGCTTGGTAAACGTAGGTGGGAATGACGGTCGCCGCGGAAATTCCTTCCTGCACGTACTGGCCGTTGAAACTCAGCGTCGGCAATTTCTGCTCGCGCGTCGCCTGGCGGTCGGCCTTCAGGCTGAGCTCTTGCTCGCCGATCGACTTCAGTTCCGGCCGGTGCGCCAGCGCCTCGGCGATCGTTTCCTGCGCGGTGAACGGTGGGGTTTGGTAGAAACTGATCTGGTCGGTCAGAAAGATCCGGGTGCGCGGGTTGACGTTGAGCAGTTGCGCCAGGCCGTATAAAGAGGTTTTCTCCGCTGTCTGCGCCTGGATCAGATTTTGCTCCTCGTTTTGCAGTTCCACGTTGGCGCGCAAGGCGTCGAGTCCGGTTCCCACGCCGTGCCGCTGCAGGTCGGCGGCCTGCTGGTAGAGGGCCTGGGCGAGCTGAACGCGTACCCGCGCCGCGCGAACGTTGGCCGCCGCGCGAAGGCTCTCGAGATATTGCGAGACGACCAGCAGCGTCACCTGTTCCCGGATGCTGATGCTGTCGTCGCCCGATTCCCGTTCCCGAAAGCGCGAAGCCCGCCAGCGCTGCCAGAGCGTCAAGTCGAAAATCGGCATCGAAAACAGCGTTCCGGCGTCGAACACCTGAAACGGACCGATATGCTCGGGAAAGCCGGGGAACGGCTTTCCGAAGTTTGATTCGATATTCGAGCGCTGCGCCCGGTCGCTCACATCGAGCGAGCCCTGCGGCAGCAGCCTGGACCGGGAGAGCTTCACGTTTTGCTCGCTCTCGGCCAGATTGATGGCGCCGATTTGCACTTGCGGGTTCAGCCGCAACGCCATCTTGACGGCGTCGTGCAGCGTGAGCTTGAGCACGGGCGGCGCCGCGGGCTGGGCGGAGGCGTTTTGCGCGGCCAGACGGCCGGAGAAGAGCAGGATCGCGGCGAGCAAGCAGGCAATCCCTTTCGTGCCCAGCCGCGGCCGGTTTTTGAGCGGCTTACCCTCCACCTCTTCCACAACGGCCCGCGTCAGGCACCCCGCGGCGACGATCGGCGTGCCCGCCAGGTGCATTTTCCGAAGCAGCCGCTTCCCGTTCTCGTCGATAAAGCTGACGCCGGCCAGTTCCACCTGCACGCCGGCACCGCCGCGCCCGGCCGCCGCTTGGCTCCAACTTTGTTCCAATTCTTCCACCCAGGGACCCGAGAGCCGCCCTTCGACGCGGATCATCAATCGATCGCCTTCTTGAACTTGCGTGACCTTCATCATGGCATTTCCAGGTAAAGCCAATAAGGAGTGGTGCAAGTAGGAGTCCTCTTCCCGCCATTTTTTCGGCAATTGCATAAACATTTAGTTTCGATGAGCTTGAGAGCTATTTAGTCGCACGGACTGAAAGCGCAGAGCGACTTACCTGCCTTTATTTCGGCAACAATGCCTACATATCGGCACACTTCAGCCACTCCCCCGGGCCGTCCGCATCCCAGCTAGCAGGCCAGCTCTAGCCTTTATGGGCGGCGAATGCCCAGCTTGCGCATCCGCGATTGCAGTGTGGTTCGCTTCATGCCGAGCTTGGCGGCCGCGCCGGCGGGCCCGGAAATGCGCCAGCGCGTTTGCGAGAGGATGTGAAGGATGTGGTCGCGTTCGACGTCTTCTAGAGAATCGGCCCGAGGCGGGGCGAGGCCGGGGGCAAGATTTTCGAGTCCCACGGCCGGAACGCGAAGCGTCGCATTGGGCGAGAGGATGACGGCGCGCTCGATCAGGTTTTCGAGTTCGCGAACGTTTCCCGGCCACGAGTAGTTCTTCATGGCGTCGAGTGCTTCGCTGGGAATGTGTTCGATCTGCTTGTCGGCGCGGGCGGCATGTTTCTGCGTGAAATAGCGAGCGAGCAGGGGGATGTCGTCCAAGCGTTCGCGCAAGAGTGGAACGCGGACCGGGAAAATATTGATGCGGTAATAGAGATCGGCGCGAAACTGGCCGGCGGAAACCAGCGAAGCCAGATCGCGATTGGTGGCGGCAATCAAACGGATGTCGACGCGCAGGGTTTGGTTTGCGCCGACGCGCTCGAATTCCCGTTCCTGGAGGACGCGGAGGAGCTTGGGTTGCAGCTCGAGCGGAACGTCTCCGATCTCGTCGAGAAACAGCGTGCCCTGGTCGGCCAGCTCGAAGCGGCCGATGCGGCGGGCGATCGCGCCGGTGAACGCCCCTTTTTCATGGCCGAAAAGCTCCGATTCGAGCAGGCCGGCGGGGATGGCCGAGCAGTTCAGCTTCACAAAGGTGCGCGCGCGGCGCTCACTCATCTGATGAATGAGCCGCGCGAGCAGTTCCTTGCCCGTTCCCGTTTCGCCCTGCAGCAGCACCGTGGATTCGGTCGGGGCCACCTGGCGAATCTGCTCGATGACGCGGCGCCAGGTGGCGCTTTCCCCGACGATCTCGTCGAGACCATGCTCGGCGCGGATTTCGTCCTCGAGGTAGAGCTTTTCCTCGGCCAATCGGTCTTTTTGGCGTTCGATCCTCTGATATGCGAGGGCATTTTCGACGGCGATCGCGATCTGCTGGGCTACGCGGGAAAGGAAATCCACATCTTGCTGCGAGAAGGCGCTTTCCCGCAGGCTGGCCAGATTGAGCGTGCCGAGCGGCCGGCTCAGCCCCACGAGCGGAAGGCAGAGGATCGAGCGGAGGCCTTCGGCGTCGATCGCGTTCAGCCCGAAACGCGCCAGTTCGGCGCGGCCCGCAATCAGCGGCTGGCGCGTGCGAAACGCCTGGCCGGCAGGCGTGGCGTCGACGGACATCGACATTTCCTCGCGGATCCATCCCTTGCCGGCGGGAAAGTCGAGCACCTGGATGCGCATCCGGCCCGTTTGGGGTTCGTAGAGCGAGAGGCTGGCGTATTCGCAGTCGAAGAGCCGGCGCAGGCTAGTCGAAATGGCGGCGAACAAATCGCGCAAATCCAGCCGGGAAACCACGGCATTGGTCAACTCGAGCAGCGTGCGCAGCCGGTCGCGCTCCCGGGCCAGTTCGCGTTGGTGGGAACGGGCTTCCTGGTGGTGCATCGCGTTATCGACGGCGACGGCGACTTCCCGCGCCACGCTGGCCAGAAATTCCAGATCGCATTCCGCCTTGGCGGCTTCGTGGGTAGCGGCGAAAACCATCGCCCCCAGCCGCCGCTGCGCCGTAGTGAGCGGCAGCAGGCAGGCAAAGCGGATTCCCTGCTCGCGCAGATAGGGAACCAGCGCGGGGAAACGGCGCTCCCGATCGAGGTTTTCGACGACGACAGGCTCCTGCGTCTGCCAGACCAGACCGGCAGGCGACTCTTCGACCTCCAGGCCATCCGGAAATGGCGGCACGGGCAGCGCGCTGCGGAGCATACGCAGCCGCATCCGGTTGGTTGCCGGCTCGTGCAGAATCAGCCCGACCATTTCGAACGGCGCGACGGGCTGCAACCGCAGCGCCAAATCTTCTAGTAGAGCCTCCAGGTCGCGATGCAACAAGATGGCTTGCGATACTTCGACGAGCGCCCGCAACCGGTCGCTCGCCGAGTCTTGGCTGGGGTTCTTGCTCATTTCCGTTCGCTTTTCATGGGGAGCGAAATCGGGGCGGACAAGGGCTCAGCCGCCGCGAGTGTGCATTTCCAGGTGCGGGTCGCGTTGCAGACTCTCGAGCGTCACCAGGGGGCCGCGCGAGCGCGCCTGGTGGCGCTCCTGGGCCCCGCGATCGGTCCTCGCCTTCCACACGGCGGCCAGCCGTTGCGCGATCTCCTGATCGGAAGCGCCGTCGCGCAGCGGGCCGCGCAGGTCGATACCCTGCAGGGCGTAAAGGCACAGGTACCAGATTCCGTCGGCGGTCAGACGGCTGCGGTCGCAAGTGGCGCAGAAGGGCGCGGTGACCGAGGCGATGATGCCGAAGGTAAATCCATCGGGAAGCGCGAAACGCTCGGCGGGCGCGGCCGGATCACGAACCAGCGGTTCGGGCCGACCATACCGGCTCTCGATCCGCGCCAGCAATTCCGCGCGGGAAACAACCTGATCGGCCGACCACAACGTCGCTCCGCCAACGTCCATGTATTCGATGAAGCGGACTTCGGCGCCGGCGGCGCGGGCGAATTCGATCATGGGAAAAAGCTCGTCGTCGTTGAAGCCGCGAATCAGAACCGTATCCAGCTTCAAGGCCCGGAAGCCGGAAACGCTCGCGGCACGAATCCCTTCGAGAACCCGCTGGTGCAGGTTCTGACCGGTCAGAGCGCGGAAGCGGCGAGGATCGAGCGTATCGAGGCTGACGGTCACCCGCAAGAGCCCGGCTCGGCGAAGCGCGGCCGCCGATTCGGCCAGCAGAATTCCATTGGTCGTGAGCGCGAGGTCGCCGATGCCTTCAATGGCCGCCAGCAGGCGGACCAACTCGCCGATGTCCCGCCGCAGCAGGGGCTCGCCGCCGGTGAGGCGCACCTTGCCGACTCCCGCATCGGCAAAGACGGCCGCGAGCCTGGCGATTTCCTCGTAGCGAAGCAGATCGCCGTGAGGCAGCCAATGATATTCCTTCTCCGGCATGCAGTAGCGGCAGCGCAGGTTGCAGCGGTCGGTGACCGAAACGCGCAACTGGCCGAGCGGCCGGCCGAGGGCATCGCGAAGAAGCGGCGTGTCGGAAGGAAACGGCATAGGAATGCGCCTTACGTTTAGATGGTAGGGTTCGGCCAATGGCCAAGTCAAACCAGGCGCAGGGCGGATGCGACGGAAAGGTTCCCGGGCCAGGAGGTAGAACTGCCTGGGGCGTTGCGTTCTCTTGCTGCGACTGACGGGCCGAGGGCCTAATTTGCGCTTGGCGATTGCGGGTAGAGGCGGTCGATTTTCGCCCCCAGGACAAAATCACTTTCGGTGAGACCGTCGATTTTATGCGTCCAGATGGTGATCTCGGCCTTGCCCCAGGCGAGGTAGATGTCGGGATGATGGCCTTGCTCTTCGGCGAGGGCGCCGACCTGGTCGACGAAGGCGAGCGCCTGGCGAAAATCGGGGAACGTGAAGGCGCGGGCGAGGTGATGTTCCCGCACGATATTCCAGGTGGGCAGTTGCCGGCTCAAATCTTCCAGCGCCGGACCCTTGAGCGGTGGAACGCCGCCACGGCAGGGCACGCAAGTCTTGGCCGCCAAGTCAGTCATGAATCATCCCTCCCGCCGCCGTCAGCGCCTTCCGGCACCGGTGGCAGCTTGTGCCGCTTGCTAGCGGAAATCTTCCTTCTTCCCGCCCCTTTTTCCCAGGAAGCTCAGTGTACCTCCGCCCGAGCCCGACGGCGAGCCTATCTCCCGGATGGCTTCGCGATGGGCTGCTCGGGCGGGCGGACCGAACCGCTCGAGCGAGCCAGATCCTCGTCAACGTATTCGGAGAAAAGTTTCGACAGCTTGCGGGTCATCGGACCGGGAGCGACGGGAATTTTGTGTCCCGCGACTTCGCTGACCCCGATGAGATTGCGATTCGTCGACGAGATCAGAACCTCGTCGGCCGCGTACAGATCCTCCGGCTTCAAGACGGCTTCGCGAATGGGGATGCCGGCCCGGGGGGAAATTTCGAGAAGAACTTCGCGCGTGATGCCCGCCAGGCACCCCGAGCTGAGCGGCGGGGTGAGCACTTCCCCCGCGCGCACGGCCAGCAGATTGGCGGCGGTGCATTCGGACACTTCCCCGCGCTCGTTCAGCAGAACCACTTCGTCGAAGCCGCGTTCTTTCGCCTCATGCAGGTTCCAGACGTTGTTGATCCAGGCGATCGTCTTGACGCCGGCCAGAGGGGAAGCGGCATGGCGGCAATGTTCGCGCACGTCGAGGCGCACGGGCTCGCGGTAGGTCGGCATTGGACACGAGGTGATGACGATGTCGACCGGGGGAAACGGTTCGTCACTGTGCCACATGCTGGTGCGGTTCCAGATGATGTAGATACGGACGGCGCTCTCCTGCGCCTGGTTCGCGCGAATGACTTCGCAAACATCCGCGTAAATGCGCTCCGGGTCCTGAACCAGGGGAATATGGACGCGCTTGGCGTCGCGCTGAAGCCGGCGCCAGTGGCGCTCGAAGGCAAATAGCTGGCCATGGAAGGTGCGCAGAGTGGTGAACAGGCCCCACCCGTTGATCAAACCCTCCTGGCCGGGAGAAAGCCGCGCATCCTCGACCGGCAGCAACTGACCATTGTGAGAAATCAATCGGTGGATCATTCGTGAACCTCTCGCCGGGCCGGCGCGGCCCGAAGGAAAAATACGGCGCCTTTTCGATGATATATCAGCCGGCAAGCCGGTGCGAACGGGGAGGCCTCGGCCTTCGGGGTGGAGCGCAATCGCGGGTTCGCTGCCGGCCCGGGCCGGAGAAAATGCGCGCGTCTCCGCCACGGTTTTTTCCGAGCGGGGTGTTGTCGAGAGATACCGGTGCAGTACAATATTATTTCACCGGCGGCGAATGATTTCTGGTCTGCTCGTTTCGCCGCTTGCGACAGCCCCAGCGGCCGTCCCGTGTTACAGCTTCCGCTACCATGTACAACCTCTCTTGCGCGCCGGCAACGAACGCTTCACCAACCGAGAGCCAAGCCGACTCCGGCGGGCCAGACGGTAGTGACGGCACCCGCCGCTGGCACACCGGACCGATCGCCTTTCGCCGAGCCAGGGGAAGACGGTGTTAGGCGCGGCGGCGCCGCTTGCGGCCGCGCCCGCGGCGCTGGCGTTCTCGCAGCAGGCGGCCAATCCCAATATTTTCGCTCCGGCTTCCTTGCCGGCGCATGAAATCTACCGCCTGGCCCTGTTCGTCATCGCGGTCACCATCGGGATATTCGTGGTGGTGGGCGGCCTGTTGGCGTTTGCGATCATCAAATTTCGGCGGCGAAAGGGCGACAACGGCCGGGAGCCGGCGCAAGTTTACGGCAGCACGCAGATCGAGCTGGCTTGGACGGTGCTGCCGGTGTTGATCGTCGTTGTGCTGTTTCTCACCACGGCGAGGGTGATTCATCAGGTCGAGGACGCCAAGGCCCCGGCCGACGCGGTTCACGTGACGGTGGTGGGCCACCAGTTCTGGTGGGAGTTCCGCTATCCGCAGTACGGCGTGGTGACAGCGAACGAATTGCATGTGCCGGTGGGCGGCCCGACGTATCTGACGCTTTTGTCGGCCGACACCGACCACGCGTTTTGGGTGCCGCAATTGGCGGGGAAGACCGACCTGATTCCGAATCGCGCGAACCACACCTGGATCGAGCCCGAGCGCACGGGCGTTTACCTCGGGCAGTGCGCCCTGTTTTGCGGGGTCCAGCATGCGCACATGCTGCTGCGCGTTTCCGTTCAATCGCGCGCGGCTTTTGCCGCCTGGATTCGCCGGCAGCACAAGCCGGCCGCCAAAGACCCCGCCGTCGCGGCCGGCCGCCACGTATTCGAAACGACGGCGTGCGTCAATTGCCATACGATTCGGGGAACGATCGCCGACGGACGATTCGGGCCCGACCTGACCCATCTGATGAGCCGGAAGACGCTCGGCGCCGGAGTTTTGCCGAACACGCCGAAAAACCTGCGCCTCTGGATCGAGAATCCGGCCGCTTTCAAGCCGGGGTGCGAAATGCCCGCCATGAATTTGAATCCGAAGGAACTGGACGAGCTGGTTTCCTATCTGGAGACGTTGCGATAGACGGGTTCGGAAGCATTCGAGAAGCAGGAGGGTAACGAAGTGGTATCGCAGTCGCTGCCGCACGCCGGGGTGCTCGCCGGCGAGCGCGGAGCCGGATGGATCGAGCGGGCGCACGAGTGGGTGGTCACGGTCGATCACAAAAAGATCGGCCTGATGTACATCGTCTACGCGCTCGTGTTCCTGATGGTCGGCGGGATCGAGGCAACGCTGATGCGCATCCAGCTCGCCGTTCCCGACGCCCATTTCGTCTCGCCCGAGGTTTTCAACGAGCTGTTCACCATGCACGGCACGACCATGGTGTTTTTCATGGGAATGCCGATTTTGTTCGGCTTCGCCAATTACCTGGTGCCGCTGATGATCGGGGCGCGGGATATGGCGTTTCCGCGGCTGAACGCCTTCAGCTTCTGGATGACGGCGCTGGGCGGCCTGCTGCTTTATTTCAGCTTCATCGGCGGAAGCGGAGTGTATGGGGCGGGAAGCGCGCCGGCCGTGGGCTGGTGGGCCTACGCGCCGCTCACGGCCAAGGACTTTTCTCGAGGACACAGCACCGACTACTGGACGCTGGCGCTGCTGATTTCCGGCATCGGGAGCATTGGCGCCGGCCTGAATCTGGTCGTCACGATCTTTTGCATGCGGTGCCGCGGGATGACGCTCGGCAAAATGCCGATGCTCGTCTGGTTGAACCTGGTGATGGGAGGGATGGTTCTGGGCGGGATCGGCCCGCTCACGGCGTCCCAGTTGATGCTGTGCGTCGACCGCTACCTGGGCGGCCATTTCTTCGACACGCAAGCGGGCGGCTCGGCGGTGATGTGGATGCACTTCTTCTGGATCTTCGGCCACCCGGAGGTCTACATCCTGGTGATTCCGTCCTTTGCGTTCGCTTCAGAAATCATTCCCGTCTTTTCGCGCAAGGCCATTTTCGGCTATCCGGTCATGGTGGCGGCGACGCTGGCGATCGCCTTTTTGAGTTTCTCCGTCTGGGCGCACCACATGTTCGCCGTCGGGATGCCGTCGTACGGAAACGCGTTTTTCGTGCTGACGTCGATGATCATCGGCGTACCGACCGGGATCAAGATTTTCAATTGGCTGGGAACGATGTGGGGCGGAAAGCTCATTTTTTCGACGGCGATGCTGTTCTGCATCGGGTTCCTGTTCCAGTTCCTGATCGGCGGCCTGACCGGAATCATGCTGGCGGCGGCGCCCTTCGATTGGCAGTTGAACGATTCCTATTTCGTGATCGGGCATTTCCACTACATGCTGGTGGGCGCGATCGTCTTCACGATTTTCGCCGCCTTCTACTACTGGTATCCGAAGTTCACGGGACGAATGCTGGATGAGCGGCTGGGGAAATGGCATTTCTGGCTGATGCTGATCGGATTCCACATGACGTTCGACCCCATGCATGTCTCGGGCATCCTCGGAATGCCGCGCCGTGTCTACACCTACATGCCCGGCCGCGGATGGGAAATCTGGAACCTGATCACGACCATCGGCGTGTTCGTCCAGATCGTCGCCGTGAGCATCTTCGTCTACAACCTGGTCCATTCCTATTTCCGGGGAAAGATCGCCGGCCACGATCCATGGGACGCCTGGACCCTCGAATGGTCCACCAGTTCGCCGCCGCCTCCCTACAATTTCGCCGTCGAACCGGTGGTGCGGAGCCGGCGGCCGCTTTGGGATCTCAAGCATCCCGACGATCCCGACTGGAAGTACGAATGAGGACTCGATGAGCGCGATTCCGACCACCCTGCCGGCGCGCGAGGAAGCCTGGGAGCTTCCCTCGCGCGGCAAAGCGGGCATGCTCTGCCTGATCGCGGCTGAATCGGCCATCTTCACGATTTTCGTGGTGGCCTACATCTACTACATCGGCAAAAGCCTGGGCGGCCCGACTCCGGCGCAGATCCTGCACGTTCCCATCCTCGACACCATCTGCCTGCTCTCGAGCAGCCTGACCATTCACTGGGCCGTTAGCGCGCTGCGGCGGGGGAAATCGAAGCTGTTCCTGCTGTGGTGGGGAGCGACGCTGGCCCTGGGGCTGAAATTCATCGAGGGAACGGCGGCCGATTGGTATCGGATGATCTATCACGATGGATTCACGGTAAAGACCAATCTGTTCGGCACAACCTTCTACTCGCTGGTCGGTCTGCACGCCTCCCACGTGATCGTGGGATTGCTGGGGCTCTTGCTGGTCTTCCTGTTCGCGCTGGCGGGCAAGGTGAAGCAGGAGCATGCCGAGCGTTGCGAGGTGTTTTCCTACTACTGGCACTTCGTCGACGTCGTCTGGGTGGTGGTCTTCACGGTGGTTTATCTGATTGGACGATAGGAGACGATGACGCAAATTCCATCCCATCCGGAAGGGGAAGCGCAGCGGGCGCCGGCCGGCCCCGCCCAAACGATTCCGATGCCTTCGCCGACCGTCTGGCCGCTGGTGCTGGCGTTCGGCTTGACGCTGGTTGCCGCGGGACTGGTGACGACGCTGGCGGTGAGCGTGCTGGGCTTGCTGCTGGGCGTATGGGGAGCGGTGGGATGGTTTCGGGAAGTCTTGCCCGCGGAAAGCCATGCATCGGTGGCAGTGCGCGCGGAAGTGATCGAGATCGCGACCTCGCGGCGCGAAGTGGAGCGAATCGCAGTCGTTCCCGAGCTGACGCACCCGAGAATCCCCATCGAAATTTACCCGATTCGGGCGGGAATTCTCGGAGGCTTGGTCGGCGGCCTGGCCATGGCCGCGGTCGCCATGGCCTACGGCTGGATCTACCACGGAAGCATCTGGTATCCGGTGAATCTGCTCGGAGCGGTGGTCTACTCCCATGCCGCGCAACTCAGCCCGTCCGTTCTTTTGCGCTTCAGCTTGATCCTGTTCGGCGTCGCCTTACTGATTCACCTGGCCGTATCCCTGCTGGTGGGCCTGCTCTACGGCACGATGCTCCCGATGCTGCCGCGCCGTCCGATCCTGCTGGGCGGCTTGATCGCTCCGCTCTTCTGGTCCGGGCTCGTGCACGGGGTTCTGGGCATTGTCAACCCGTTGCTCGATCAGCGGATTAATTGGCTGTGGTTTGTTGCCTCGCAAATTGCCTTTGGCTACGTGGCGGGACTTGTGGTCGTTCGGCACGCACGCGTCCGCGTGCGTCAGGTGTCGCCGCTCGCCGTGAGGGCGGGAATCGAAGCGACAGGACTGCCGGGACGAAGACAAGACGGGGAAGAAAAAAGATGAGGAGGCGCGGGACAGTTTTGGCGTTGGCGTTGGCGATGACGATTGCAACGGCGGGCTGCAGCGGGCTTCCGGGCCGTCCCGGCCCGGTTCCATCCGTGCTGAAGACGGGCCGGGTAACCAGCTTCACCGCGCTGTACGCGCACAATTGCGCAGCCTGCCATGGAGTCCAGGGCCGGGGCGGCGCGGCCATCGCTCTCGCCGATCCTGTTTATTTGGCGATCGCCGACAACCATGTTTTGCGCCGCGCGATCTCCGACGGAATTTCCGGAACGCCGATGCCGGCCTTCGTCGAGTCGGCCGGGGGCATGCTGACCGAGCAGCAAATCAACACGCTCGTCGAGGGCATCCGCGAATGGGCAAGGCCCGCCGAACTCGCCGGAGTGAACGTTCCGCCCTATTCGGCCGGCGCGCCGGGGGATCCGAAACGCGGCGCCCAAGCTTATGCGACTTTCTGCGCTTCCTGCCACGGTCCTGGCGGGCGCGGCGGCAAAAAGGCCGGTTCGGTGGTCGATCCCTCGTTTCTCGCGTTGGTCAGCAAGCAAGGCTTGCGCACGATCGTGATCGCCGGCCGGCCGGACCTGGGCGCGCCCGATTGGCGCGGCGACGTGCCCGGCCATCCGATGACGGACCAGGACATCACCGACGTGGTGAGTTGGATCGAGGCGCACCACACCGCTTATCCCGGCCAGCCGTATCCGGCGGGCGCGGGGAACGAATCCGAGGGGGGAAACCAGTGACCGAAGAACGGGAAATGTCACGGCGGGCGCTGCTGGTGAAGTTGGGCGTCCTGGTCAACATCGTTGTGGCGGCGGCTCTCGCCGTGCCGGTGATTGGCTACCTGCTTTCGCCCTTGAAGGGGAAGAACCACTACCTGAAGTGGATCGCGATCGGCTCGATCGACGATTTCCCGGAAGGACAAACACGCCTGGGCACATTCCGGAATCCATTCCGGAGGCCCTGGGACGGCATGACCGACGACACGGCGTGCTGGGTGCGGCACATCCGGGGAACCGAGTTTCAGGTTTTTGCCATCAACTGCGCCCACCTGGGCTGCCCGGTCCGGTGGTTTCCGCAATCGCAGCTTTTCATGTGTCCATGCCACGGCGGCGTGTATTACTCCGACGGTGCCCGGGCCGCGGGCCCGCCGCCGCGAGGACTCTTTCAATATCCGTGGAGGATTCAGGAGGGTAAATTGATGATCCAGGCGGGCGAGTTGCCGACCCTCTCGACGAAAGCCTGACGGGCGGGCCGGAAAACGAACCATGGGCATGCTGGCAAAAATCGTCACGTGGCTGGATGAGCGGCTGAATTTCGTCGAACCGCTGCGCGAAGTGGCTCGCCATCCGGTTCCCCGCCGGTCGGCAAGCTGGTGGTACGTCTTCGGCAGCGCGGCCCTGGTTCTCTTCCTGTTACAAGTGGTCACCGGCATTCTGTTGGCGCTGGTTTACGTGCCGACCGGCGCGAGCGCGTGGAACAGCCTCCAGGTGCTCGATCACAGCATCCGTCTCGGCTGGTTTTTGCGCGCGATGCACGGCTGGGGCGCCAATTTCATGGTCGCCGTCGTATTGATTCACATGGTGCAGGTTTTCCTCTTCGGCGCCTACAAATATCCCCGGCAACTGACCTGGGTGGCCGGCGTATTTCTGTTGCTGTTGACGCTGGGGCTGGCCTTCACCGGCCAGGTATTGCGTTTCGATCAGGATGCCTACTGGGGGCTGGGCATCGGGGCCTCGATCACCGGGCGCGTGCCGTTTATCGGCTCCTGGCTGGTGCACCTGCTGCTGGGCGGACCGATCATCGGGGGCGCAACGCTCAGCCGTTTCTTCGATCTCCATGTGTTCGTCCTCCCGGCACTGCTCGCCGGGTTTGTCGGCCTGCATCTGCTGCTGGTGCTGAAACTGGGAATCAACGAATGGCCGATGCCGGGCCGGCTGGTGCGGCGGGAAACCTACCTGCGGGAATACGAGGAGTTGCTCCAAAGGGACGGGGTTCCCTTCGTTCCCTACGCGATCTGGAAGGATATGCTGTTCGCTGCGGGGATCGTGCTGGCCGTGGCTTTTTGCGCGGCCGTGCTGGGTCCTTTCGGCCCCGGCGGGGTTCCCAATCCGACGATCATTCAAACGGCGCCGCGGCCGGACTTTTTCTTCCTTTGGCTCTTTGCCCTGGTGGCTCTGCTTCCGCCGCAGATGGAAACGCCGGTCTTGCTGATCGGCCCCGTTGTGGCGATCGCCGCATTATTGCTGTTGCCTTTTTTAGCCGGCGAAGGCGAAAAAAGTTGGCGGCGGCCGGTGGCCGTACTTTCGATCATGCTGATCGCGGTGTGCCTGGGCGCACTCACGCATTTGGCCGAAACGGCGCCGTGGTCGCCGGTCATGAACGCCTGGAGCGCCGCACCGGTTCCCGCATCCGACCTGCGGGGAAGGAGCCCGATCGAGCTGCAAGGCGCGCTCGTATTTCAGGATAAGCAGTGCCGCAACTGCCACTCCCTGGGCGGCGTCGGCGGCCATCGCGGGCCGGCCCTGGATTCGGTCGCCACCCGGTTGACCGAAGATCAGATGATTCGCCAGGTGCTCCAGGGCGGGGGTAACATGCCCGCCTACGGAAAGAATCTGACGCCGGCGGAGGTGACGGCTCTGGTGTCGTTTCTGGATACGCTGCATCCGGCCGGACAAGCGCCGGCGCAGGACGCCGCGCGAAAAATCGTAAAAGAAACCGAATCGCCGGGCGAGCAGAGCGGCCATCCATAGAAGGAGAGCCGGTGCCGGCAAGCGCTCCAAATCTCGCGGGGCCCTGGGCAGCGCCCGTTGCCCTGACGGCGTTCTTGCTATTGGCTCTCTTGCTCTACGGGCGGGGCTGGTTTTTTTTGTCCCGCGAAATGCCAGGCCGCGTGCCTGCCTGGAGACTGGCGTCGTTCCTGGCGGGGCTGGCGACGGTGTGGATCGCCTGGAGCGCCCGGATCGACGCCTTGACGCATTACCTGCTTGTGGCGCACATGGTGCAGCACTTGCTGCTCGCACTGGTGGCGCCGCCGCTGCTGCTTTTGGGCTCCCCAGTGCTGGTATTTCGGCGAGGGACGGGGCGCGCCGCCCGGCGGCAGCCGGGCGAGTTCGCTCGATCCGCTCGCGTAGCATGGGCCGGCCGTTTGGGAAGTTGGCTCACTCACCCCGTCTTCGCCGGAAGCATCATGGTGGCCATCACGATCTTCTGGCATATCCCGGCGGTGTTCCAGATGGCCATGAGCTCGGGCCGGTGGCACGCGGTCGAAAACGCAACATTCCTCGCCAGCAGCGTGCTGTTCTGGTGGCCGGTGATTTTGCCGTGGCCGGGCACTCCGCAGTGGCCCCGGTGGACGGTTCCTTTGTACTTACTGGGCGCTGATATGCCGGTTTCGGTTCTCTCGGCCTATCTCGCCTTTTGCGGCCACGTGGTCTATCCGGCTTATCTGGCCGTTCCCCGGCCGTTCGCCATTTCCGCGCTCAACGACCAGGTGGCCGCGGCCATGCTGATGTGGGTGGCAATGCTGCTGGTTTTTCTCGCGGCCGCCGTTGCCGTCATCCTGGAGTTGATCGAGCCCTCCTGGCGCCCGGGTCCCGTCGCCGAAGGCGCCGGGCTGCCAGACGGCGCAAGCCCCGGACCATCCCCTTGGCGTCCGGCGAAATGAAAAAACGCCACGATCATCCGCCAGCTGGAATTCGCGCCGGCTGAAATTCGCCAGCCTTAGGCCGGTTTGGGCGTTTCGGTGGATTTGCGAATTTCGTCGAGAACGCCGTTGATGAATGGGACGGCATCGGGCTCGGAGAATTTCTTGGTCAGATCGAGCGCTTCGTTGATGACGACCTTTACCGGATTCTCGCCGCAAAGCAGTTCGTGCACCGCCAGGCGGAGGATGTTGCGGTCGATCGCGGCCATGCGCTCCAGGCGCCAGTTCAGGGCGTGGAGAGCGATGAGCTGGTCGATTTCGCCCGCTCCGGCAACGGCGCCTTCGAACAGCTTGTTCGCGAAAAGGCGCGTCTCATGCGATCCACGGGTGGTCCTCCAAAACGTCGCTTGGACCCGCGCCGGCGCGGCGCCCGACAGTTCCCATTGGTAAAGCATCTGCAGCGCGCATTCCCGCCCCTTGTGCCGCAAAGTCATGTCAGCGGGAGCGCCGGGCGGGACGCCGCGGCGAGGAGCGAGGCTTGGCCGGGGAAAGTTTGCGGTTGAGGTTGGCCATTTCGACGGCCGAAAGCCCGGCTTCGGCGCCCTTGTTTCCGCTTTTGAGGCCGGAGCGGTCGATGGCCTGTTCCAGCGTGTCGCAGGTGAGAACACAAAAAATCATCGGCACGCCGGTATCGAGCTGGGCCAGTTGAACGCCGCGGGCGGCTTCGACCGAGATGTACTCGAAATGCTGGGTGTCGCCGCGGAGAATGCAGCCAATGCAGATAATGACGTCGCAGCGGCCCGAGGCGGCCAGTTTCTTCGCGGCCAGCGGAATTTCGAAGGAGCCGGGCACGCGCACCAGATCGATTTCGCCGGGTTCGGCCCCGGCGCGGGCGAGCGAATCGAGCGCGCCGGCGAGCAGGCGCTCGGTGATGAAACTGTTGAAGCGGCTGACGACGATGCCAAAGCGCAGCCCTTCGGCTTTCCAGTCGCCGCGAATCTGGACGGGTTGAAATTTGTCGGACATGAATTTCGCTATGGGGCTCGCCAACGGCATGGGGCGGGCGCAAAGAAATTCTACCGGTTTTTGAACCGCGGCGGGCGCTTTTCGAGAAACGCGCGCGTACCCTCCTGCTTGTCTTCGGTGCCGCACAGCAAGCCGAAAAGAGCCGCTTCCAGGAACAAGGCCTCATGCTGCGGCATCTCGAGGCCCCGATCGATGACTTCGAGCGAGTATTTCACCGCCATGGGCGCGTTGGCGATGATTTTTGCCGCCATCGCCTCGGCCGCCGGGAGCAGCTCGGCGGGCTCGACCACCTGATTAACCAGGCCGATGCGGAAAGCTTCCTCGGCGGAAATGATCTCCCCGGTGAGCACGAGCTGGCTTGCCGCGCCGCGCCCGCAAAGCCGGGCGAGGCGCGGAGTGCCACCGAAGCCCGGCAGAATGCCCAGCTTGACCTCGGGCTGGCCCAAGCGCGCGGTTCTGCTGGCGATGCGGAGCGTCGATGCCAATGCCATCTCGCATCCCCCGCCCAGGGCGAAGCCGTTGATCGCGGTGATCGAAGGCTTGCCCAAACTTTCCAGATGGCGAAGTACGGACTGGCCGTAGAGCGAAAACTCCCTGCCGCTGGTCGCGTTTTGGCGGGCAATCTCGTTGATGTCGGCGCCGGCGACGAAGGCTTTCTCGCCCGCGCCGGTCAGAATCAGCGCGCGAACGGCTTCGTCGCGGCCGGCCTCGCCGAACGAGGCGTCGAGCTCTTCCATGGTTTTGCGGTTGAGGGCGTTGAGCACCTGCGGCCGATTGAAGGTGATTCGCGCAATCCCGTTCTTGACTTCGTAAAGCAGATTTTCATAGCCCATCGGTTACTCTCCTCCGTCCCGCAACACGTTCCTATCCGCACAGGACGTATCTGTACAACATAAGCCCGCGCGCGACGCCGCCGTGCGAAAAACTATAGCCCTGCGGCGCGCTCGCCCCCAAATCCATTCCCGGCGCCGCGCCCATTGCCTGCCGGCCGGTTGCCCGTCCGCCTGTTGTAGCAAGGTAAAAATGTCACCCCTAACAGCCGAGTGAAAATGTCACCCCCTCGTTATTTTTTTAGAGGGCCTCGATCTGCAATTTTGTGTCGCCGTGGTAGACGGCGACGCGCC
>Ga0307373_10001471_pt1 | contig 44182 bp, 44 predicted proteins | sample OX2MG_FD_202534 | JGI IMG/M metagenome (GOLD analysis project Ga0307373, IMG submission 202534) | Soil microbial communities from Risofladan, Vaasa, Finland - OX-2 | ecosystem: Environmental > Terrestrial > Soil > Coastal area > Acid sulfate soil | place: Finland: Risofladan, Vaasa | collected...
CCCCTGAACTGGGCGGAGTAGAGCCGCTGGTAGGCGCCTCCGGCGGTGAGGAGTTGCTGGTGCGTGCCGCGCTCCACGATCTGACCCGCCTCCATCACCAGGATCAGGTCGGCGTCGCGGATGGTCGAGAGCCGGTGGGCGATGACAAAGCTGGTCCGATCCGTGCGCAGGGCGGCCATTGCCCTCTGCAGGAGGAGCTCGGTCCGGGTGTCGACCGAGCTCGTGGCCTCGTCCAGGATCAACAGCGAGGGGTTGGCCACAAAGGCACGCGCGATGGTGAGGAGCTGGCGCTCGCCCGCGCTGACGCTGCCTCCCTCCTCGTCGATTATGGTGTCGTAGCCCTCGGGCAGCCCGCGCACGAAGCGGTCGACGAAGGTGGCCCGGGAGGCGGTCAGAATTTCCTCCTCGTCCGCGTTCGGGTTGCCATAGGCGATGTTCTCGCGGATGGTGCCGGCGAACAGCCAAGTGTCCTGCAGCACCATCCCGATGTTGGATCGCAGCTCGGAGCGGCCCAGCGTCTTGACGTCGACCCCGTCGAGCGTGATGCTGCCGCCCTGGATCTCGTAGAAGCGCATGATCAGGTTGACCAGCGTGGTCTTGCCAGCTCCGGTCGGCCCGACGATCGCGATCGTGTGACCGGGTTCGGCTACCAGGGAGAGGTCCTCGATCAGGGGTTTGTCGGCCTGGTAGCGGAACGCCACGTGTTCAAACTCGACCCGGCCACGGCGCGTGGGAGCGGGGAGCGCCGGGATTGGGTCGGGACTCTCCTCGGAGGCATCCAGGAGGTCGAAGACGCGCTCGGCCGAAGCCACGCCCGATTGCAGCAGGTTGGCCATCGAGGCCACCTGGGTCAGGGGCTGGGTGAACTGTCTTGAGTACTGGATGAAGGCCTGGACGTCTCCCAGGCTCATGGTCCCGGTGGCCACCCTGATGCCCCCGATGACGGCGATGGCCACGTAGTTGAGATTGCCGATGAACATCATCGAGGGCATGATCAGCCCCGAGATGAACTGGGCCCCGAAGCTGGCCTCGAAGAGCTGCTGATTGCGGGCCACAAACACCTCGTCGACCTCGCCCCGACGGCCGAATACGGTGACCAGCTGATGCCCGGTGAAGGCCTCCTCGATGTGCGCATTGAGGGAGCCGGTGTGCGACCACTGGGCCACGAAGAGACGCTGCGAGCGGCGCGCGACCTGGGTCGCTATGACGACGGAGACCGGGATGGTGACAAGCGCCACCACCGCCAGCAGGGGAGAAACCACGAGCATCATCGCCAGTACGCCAACCACGGTCAGGAGCGAGGTCAAAAGCTGGCTGAGGGTCTGCTGCAGCGCCTGGGACACGTTGTCGATGTCGTTGGTCACCCGGCTCAAGAGCTCGCCCCGCGGCTGTCGATCAAAGAATTCGAGGGGCAGGCGGTGAAGCTTGAGTTCGACCTCGGCCCGGAGCCGGAACACGGTGCGCTGCACGACCCCGTTGAGCAGGTAACTCTGCAGCCAGCTGAACAGCGAGGAGGCGATGAAGAGCGCCAGGGCCAGGAGCAGGACTTGGGCCAGCTGGGCGAAATCGATTCCGCGCCCGGGTACCACGTGCAGCCGGGCCAGAAGATCAGCCAGGTTTGGATTGCCCCGCGCCCGAGCCTGCGCGACGACCTGGGCCTGGGTCACCCCCCGGGGCAGGCTCCGCCCGAAGGCCCCGGTGAAGATGAGGTCGGTGGCGTGGCCCAAGAGGCGGGGCCCGATGACCACGAACGAGATGCTGGCCACGGCCAGCGTGATCACAAGCGCCACGCTCCTCGACTCCGGACCCAGGCGCCTCAACAGGCGGCGACCGGAATCGAGGAAGCGGAGCGGTTTTTGAACGGGCGCGCCAGCGCCGGAGCGGGGGAAGCCGGGGCGCTGGATCACGCCGCCGGGTCCTTGGTGAGCTGCGACTGAACGATCTCGAGGTAGGTCGGACAGCTGGCCATAAGCTCCTCATGGCTACCCAGCCCGACCACCGCCCCCTGATCCAGGACCAGGATCTGGTCGGCGCCGGAGATGGTGGAGACGCGCTGTCCAACCAAGATGACGCTGGAGTTGGCCAGGCGCGGTGCCAGCGCCCGACGCAGCCGGGCGTCGGTGGCCAGGTCGAGGGCCGAAAAGCAGTCGTCGAAGAGGTAGATCTCAGGGCGGCGCAGAAGCGCGCGGGCGATGCAGAGGCGCTGACGCTGGCCGCCAGACACGTTGGTGCCGCCCTGGGCGATGGGAGCGCCGAGGCCGCCGGGCATCGATTCGACAAAGGCGCGCGCCTGGGCCACCTCAAGCGCATCCCAGAGCTCTGAGTCCGCAGCATTGGGATCGCCGTAGCGCAAGTTGCTAGCCACCGTGCCCGAGAACAGATACGGACGCTGGGGCACCAACCCGATCCTCGCCCAGAGCAGTGCGGGTTCCAACTCGGCGATGGGCACGCCGTCGATCAGGACGGTGCCCGAGGTGGCGTCGAAGAGGCGGGCGGCCAGAGAGAGCAGGGTCGTCTTGCCCGCCCCGGTGCTGCCGATCACGGCGGTGATCTGGCCCGGCCCGGAGCGGAACGAAACGTCCCCCAGGACTGGGGCCTCAGCGCCCGGATATCGAAACCCGACTCCGCGCATCTCGATCTCGGCCTGGGAGCGCAGTTCGGTGATCGGGTTCGGGGCCGCCCGCACCGAGGATTGAGTGTCAAGCACCTCGCCGATGCGCTGCGCGCAGACCGCCGCGCGGGGGATGAGCACGACCATGAAGGTCGCCATCATCATCGACATCAGGATCAGGGTCAGATACATGAGAAAGGCGGTCAGCGCGCCGATCTGGGTCTGGCCGGCCTGGACTCGAGAGGCTCCGAACCAGAGCACGGCCACGCTGGACGCGTTCATGACCAGCAGGACGGTGGGGAAGATCAGGGCCATGAGCCGCCCGGCGTGGAGTGCGGCGCTGGTCACGGCGGCGTTGGCGATCTCAAAGCGGCGGATCTCACGCTCCTCGCGGACGAAGGCGCGCACCACCCGGATGCCCGTGAGCTGTTCGCGCAGGACCCGGTTGACCACGTCAATGCGTGCCTGCATGGCGCGGAACTGAGGCACCATGCGGGAGACGATGAGTCCAACCGAGATGAGCAGAATCGGGATCGCGATCAGCAGCAGCCAGGCCAGCCCGGCGTCCTGACGCAGGGCCATGATGATGCCCCCCACCGCCGTGATCGGGGCCGCGACCAGCACCGTGCAGGTCAGCGCCACCAACATCTGCACCTGCTGCACGTCGTTGGTGTTGCGCGTGATCAACGAGGGCGCGCCGAAGCGGGCCACCTCGCGGGCCGAAAAGCCGGCCACGCGGCGAAAGATGGCCAGGCGCAGGTCGCGCCCAAATCCCATCGCGGCACGGGCGCCGAAATAGACCGCGCCTACCGAGCAGGCGATCTGCAGCAGGGTGAACGCAAGCATGCGGACGCCGGTGGCCACGATGTAGGCGGTGTCGCCTCTGGCCACCCCGTTGTCGATGATGTCGGCGTTGAGGCTGGGCAGATAGAGAGAGGCCAGGGTCCCCACCAGTTGCAGTCCCACGACGGCCAGAAGGGGGCGGGAATAGGGACGGAGGTAGATTCGCAGAAGGCGAGTCAGCAAGGCGCATTCCTCGTCAAGCCCACGGCTCGAGGGGCCGGCAGACGCCGGAGACCGCTATCCTCCATCGCCATCATCGGGGTGGCGCCCCGGCGCGCGATCAATGGCGGGCGGAACGGCCCGCTCAGCCAGCCTGGGTCAGGCGCGGGCCCACGCCGAGGCTGGCGCGGAGCGCCTCCACGATCCGGGCCTTGTTCGGATAGAGCGGCTTTTCCATGGCCGGGCTGAAGGGGATCTGGATGTCGGGGGTGGTGATCCTGCGGATCGGCGAGCGCAGGGACTCGAACACTTCCTCGGCGGCCAGGGCGGCGATCTCGCTGGCCGCGCTGCAGGTGCGGTTGGCCGGGTCGGCGATGACCAGGCGGCCGGTCTTGGCGACCGATCGCAGGATTGTCTCGCGGTCCAGGGGAACCAGGGTCCGGGGGTCGATGACCTCGACCGATATCCCCTCCTGGGACAGCTCCTCTGCGGCCGCCTCAGCGTGCACCACCGACCCCGCGATCGCGACCAGGGTGGCGTCCGAGCCCTCCCTGGCAACCCGCGCCTGGCCCAGGGGAATCAGGTATGGATCCTCAGGCAGCTCCTGCTTGCGCATCCAAAGGGTGGCATCCTCAAACACGATCACCGGATCATCGGTTCGGATCGCGGTCCGCATCAGCCCTCTGGCGTCGTACGGAGTGGCCGGGGTGATGATCTTGAGCCCGGGTACGTTCATCAGCATCGGATAGGGCCGGTCGGAGTGATGGGCGGCGGTGGAGGAGCCGTAAAACATGCTGGCCCGGTAGACCACAGGTATGTCGGCCTGGCCCCCGAACATGTAGCGATTCTTGGCCGCCTGGTTGATGAGCTGGTCGAACGCCAGGTACATGAAGGTGGCATAGGTCATGTCCACGATCGGGCGCAGCCCGGTCATGGCGGCTCCCACCCCCATGCCGGCGAAGGCCGCCTCGGAGATGGGCGTGTTGATGACTCGCTCCAGTCCGAAGAGTTCGACAAAGTTGGGTGCGGTGCCGAACAGGTTGGAGCGGACGTCCTCACCCATCAGCACCACGCGGGGGTCCTCCTCCATGGCCTCGCGCTGGGCGACTCCGATCGCGGCCAGATAGGTCAGGTTCGGCATCAGTTAGAGCTCCGATGGGGGATCGCGATGGGTTCGGCGAAGAGATCGGCGAACGCGTCCTCGGGGTCGGGGTCAGGGCTATCCTGGGCGAAGCGAAGCGCCGCCTGAACCTCGGTTCGAACCTCTTCGTCCATCCCCTCCAGTTCGGCCTCACCGACGCCGAGGGAGCGCAGTCGCGCGGCCGCGATCGGCAGCGGGTCGCGATCCATCCACGCCTGCAGCTCCTCCGCCGGTCGGTAGGCGCCGGAATGGCGCAGTCCCTCTGAGTGATCCGAATAGCGGTAGGTCATCACCTCGACCAGGGTCGGACCATCGCCCGCGCGTGCCCGCGCCACCGCTTCGGCCACGACCTCGTACACCTGCCAGACGTCCTGACCGTCCTCCACCGTCACGCCCTTGACGCCGAATCCGGGTGCTCGTTTTGAAATACGCAGCTCCTTGGTCACCTCACGCTGCGCGGTGACCGAGGCATATTGATTGTTCTCACACAGGTAGACGATGGGCAGCGACCAGACGGCGGCCATGTTCAAGCACTCGTACAGAACACCCTGGTTGGACGCCCCGTCGCCGAAGAAGCAGAGCGCGACCCGGCCGTTGCCGAGCGTCTTGGCGGACAGTGCCGCCCCCGTGGCGACGGGTATCGCCGAACCCACCACCCCGGATTCGCCCAGACTGCCGCGACTGAAGTCGGCCAGATGCATGGATCCGCCCTTGCCCTTGCAGACGCCGGTGCTCTTGCCCAAAAGCTCGGCCATCAGAGCATTGAGTGGCGCGCCCTTTCCAATCGGGTGTCCGTGTGAGCGATGGGTTCCGGTCATGTAATCGGAGTCCTCGAGCGCCATGCACGCGCCCACCACCTCGCCCTCCTGGCCGATGCTGGTGTGGGCCGCTCCGGGCAATTCGCCCCGTGAGACCAGGCGCTTGACCGACTCGTCCAGACGACGAATGCGAAGCATGCGGCGGTACATCTCCAGAAGCATTGCGCTGGGGATGACGGGTTCCGTGGAACCAGGGGCCGAGCTCAAGTCCAAGTCCTTGCTCATCCGACCTCGATCACGGCCAGCGGAGTGTAGATTGCCACCGTCTCCCCCACTTGGACCAGGATCGCGGTCAACACACCGCTCTCGGGGGCCTCAAGGTCGGTGTTGACCTTGGCGGCTTCGATCTCCGCCAGCGGTTCGCCCTCGACCACGCTGTCACCCACGCGCTTCTTCCACTCCACGACCGTTCCCTCGCTCATGCCCATGCCCCACTGGGGCAGTCGCACCTCAACCCTCACTCGCCAATTCCATCCCCACCGATAGGCTACGCGCCTGGCCGCCCGGTGGCGCGGACCGCGCCCCGATGGCCCCGGATCCCGCTCCGGAACCCTGTGAGCGGACGGCTATACTTTGCGCCTCTTGGCCCTGGAGAACCCGTTCAGCTTCGAGGATCAGGTGGTGGTCGTGACCGGTCCCTCCGGTGGCCTGGGCGCACCCATCGTCCGCGCCTTCGCCCAGGGCGGGGCCGATCTGGTGCTGGCCGACGTCAACGATGCCGCCGCCAGGTCGCTGGGCGATGAAGTCCGCTCGTTGGGGCGACGCGCCCAGGAGGTCCACGTCGACGTCCGTGAGCCGGCCGACGTCGAGCTCATGGTGAGACGGGCGCGCGAGGAGTTCGGTCGACTCGACGTGCTGATCAATCTGGCTGGCGCCATCTTCCGCATCCCCTCTGCGGAGCATCCGCTGGACAAATGGAAGCTGCAGATGGACGTCAATGTGATGGGCACCTGGCTCTGCTGCCAGGCCGTCGGGGCGGTGATGCTGGAGCAGGGCCACGGGCGCATCATCAACTTCGCCTCGGGCGCCGGCTTCCACGGCTTCGTGGGCTATCCGGGCTACACCCCGTCCAAGCACGCGATCGTGGGCTTGACCAAGGTGCTGGCGATCGAGTGGAGCGGCCGCGGAGTCAACGTCAACGCCGTCGCGCCCGGCTTTACCGGCACCCCGTTCAACCAGGACGTGCTGGACGATCCGGAAAAGCTCCGAGGAGTGCTGAGCCGGGTCCCCATGGGCAAGGTGCTGCCGGCCGATTGCACGGTCGGGCCGACCCTGTTCCTGGCCTCGGAGGCGTCGCGCTGGATCACCGGGTTCACGCTCCGCGTGGACGGCGGATTCAACGCCACCTAGTCCAGCGCGCAAGCCCTGTTGGGGCTCAGGGTGGGTGGCCCCGGTGGCGACGGATTTAAATTGACAAGGCGGCGATGGGCCGCCGATACTCCGGGGCGTGTCCGACCCTGCCCCGCCCACGGTGCCGGCGGCACCGACGGTTTCCAGCCGTCGCGTCGACCTGCCGGGCGGTCCCGTCACCTTGGAGCCCCTAGACCAACTGCGCAAGCAGCTGACCGAGCAGGAGGGCGAGGCCCACAGGCTCCTTCAGGAGGCGGCCGCGGCGAGCTCGGCCGCGGAGCAGAAGTTGCAGCTCGCGGGCGGTATTCTGCTCGACCGCTCGGCCGAGTGGGCGCAGGGCGCGGTCGCCGACCAGATCCAGCCCGCACTGCAGCTGCGACTGCAGATCACCAGTTTGCATGCGCAGTCGGAGACCCTCAAATCGAGGCCGCACAGCGGGCTCGGCGGCCTCTTTCAGGGCCTGTCCGATGACCACCATGAGCACACCCTGGAAAAGGAAGCATCAAAGCTGAGCCAGGGGATTGACGCCGCCCTGCTCGAACTCCTGCCCCGACTCCCGGACCGAACACTGCCCGAGGCCGACAGCCTGAGGGCGGAGGCCGCCGCTCTAAAGGAGCAGGCGGCCGCTCTCACGGTCCAGGCCCAGGCCGTCTCGAGCCAGGCCGGGGCGGTGAGCGCGGAGGTCGGGCAGCGCCAGGCGGCGCTGAAGAGCCTGGGGTTTGATTCGCTGCTGCTGGCGGCCGAACTTGAAACTGACGGACCCCAGCCGGTTTCGAGCCCCCTGGCGCTCAAGGCCAAGGAGCAGGCCTACTACTGCACCCACGCCGTTCTTGCCCGCCTCTCCACCCGGACCACGTACGCCGGCCGAAGCCAGGGGGTCAGCTTTCCCATCGGCCACACCGGGATCCGGTATCGCGTCGGATCGTTCAGCGGTCATCCCGTGCAGACCACCGCACTGACCGACCTGGACCAGGGGTCGCTGGTCGTGACGGGGCAGCGCCTGGCATTCATCGGATCCACCCGGTCGGTGGTGACCGCCCTGGCCAAGATAGTCCACGTGGAGTCGTACACCGACGCTCTGGCCGTGTTTCAAGAGGGGCGGGAGCGGCCCAATCTCTACAAGCTGGAAACCCCGCAGCGGGTCCTGCTCTACCTCAACTGGGCGCTGGCGCACATCTCCTGAGCTGACGTGCTCCGGGCACCCCGGAATGTGAACCGGCACGCCCCGAGGGCGATGGCGGGGTTCACTTCAGAGAGCCTTTTTTAAAGCAGACGCTGGTCGGAGACGATGCGTACTCTCCCCAGCAGCCGACCTCTTTGAAGCCCGCCCGACGGTAGAGGGACATCGCCGGCGCCTGGTGGATTTCGGTCTCGAGCACCAAAGACTGCGCTCCCAGTCGCTTGGATGCCACCTCCAGGTGGGCCAGCAGGGCCCGACCGACGCCCCGGTCGTTTTCGACTGGATGATCAGCTCGCGCCGAAGTGGCGGCTCAGCTGGTCCAGGACGTACTCACCAATGAGCCGGTGATCGCCGTTCGCCATAGAGTGGGCTGCGGCGCGCGCGTAGTCGGCTGAACCGGGTCGCGGGCGAAGCCGCAACACGGGCGGCAGTTCATAGCGAAGAAGGATCCAGTTGCACAGGATCCTGGCTGTTCGACCATTTCCATCGGCAAACGGATGAATCCGCACCCATTCACCGTGCAGGTCTGCGGCGAGTTCCGCGATTTCAGCAATGGTCGCAGCGTCGCTGGCACCGCCCGGGCATGCCGCATCGAGCTTTAGCATCCGCTGGGTAATGGATCGTTCGAACCTCTGTAACTCAGCCGCTATGCGCTGAGCCATGACGCCAGGCACGTTCCCGACCGCGACATCGCATTTCTGAAGCGCTCTGGACGCGGTGGACCCACGGAACTCGCCCAGCGGATCGTTGAGGTCAGTCTTGATCCCAACGTACATGTCGCGGTGCCAGAGACGCACGATGTCAAACGAAAACGCGACTCGTTTGCTGGAGTCTACGACCAGCCGTTTGAGGATCCGAGCGCAGTTGCCTGCGATTCGGTCGTGAGAATCCGGAGTTTCCCTACCCCAGATCTGGCTCAGCGCGTCCCTCGTCGAGAGCCCGTCGCAGGTTCAGAGCGTCCTCCCGGGAGATGCGCCTGGCCCGGAGAGGGTCCTGGTACTTGCCCTCGGCTTCGGATGTCTCTCTGGCGGCAGCGGTGATCGATCGAGCTCTTTGCACTCCGGTCATACTGCGAAGCACTTCCACCATTCGCACGAGTTTCCCTTCCAGCTCGCCAGCCGCCTCGTGTAGCGGGGCATCGATGAGGTCCTGGATGAGCTGATTGACCGAGGTATGACGCTCGCCCGCCACAAGCGAGAGCAGCTCGTGCTGCGCCGGGTCATTGAACCTCACCGTGATGGTGGGGCGCTCGGCAACCGCAGGTCTTCGTACGGGACGTCTGACAGGAGCCTTGCGCTTCACGAGTCCATGATAGCAAAAGAACTAATTGCCATCAAATACCTATATTGATGCAAATCAAGGTGGAGCGGGAGACGGGCTTCGAACCCGCTACCTCAACCTTGGCAAGGTTGCGCTCTACCGAGTGAGCTACTCCCGCCCGGAAGCAGGGCCAAGTTTACCCAAATCGGCCGCCGGCGAATTGGAGCGGGTGACGGGAATCGAACCCGTGTAAACAGCTTGGAAGGCTGCCGCACTGCCATTGTGCTACACCCGCACTCTCCGTCTGGTGGCCCGTGCGGGCTTCGAACCCGCGATCTCCGGCTTGAAAGGCCGGCGTCCTAGTCCACTAGACGAACGGGCCCCGCCGGACGAATCGGTGGTGGGCGGCGACGGTCTCGAACCGCCGACCTCCAGCATGTCAAGCTGGCGCTCTCCCAGCTGAGCTAGCCGCCCCCGTGCCCGGCGTTGCTATTCTAGCGAGGCCCCTTCAGCCCGCAGCCGTTAGCCGGGCGGCGGATCGGCCCGCACCCCGGCGCCAGCAGCGCTGGCACAATGCGAGGAGGAACTTGGACAGCCCCAAACGACACCCCGACATGGAGATCGACGTGAGCGCTTTCCACGCCTGCACCTTCTCCACGACGCACGGGATCTTCTCCATCGTGCTGGACGCGACCGCCGCGCCGGTGACGGTGAACAATTTCATCCACCTGGCCCGATCCCAGTTCTACGACGGACTGAGATTCCATCGAGTCGAGCCGGGATTTGTGGTTCAAGGCGGCGATCCCCTCGGCAACGGCACCGGCGGCCCCGGCTACGGCCTGCCCGACGAGACCAACCCGGCTCCCTGGACGCGCGGATCTGTGGGCATGGCATCGAGCCCGGCGGGTGTCAACGGATCCCAGTTCTTCGTCCTGCTCGGGGATGCGCCTCACCTTGGAGGCAGCGGCGTCTACAACCACTTCGGGCGGGTGAGTTCGGGCATGGAGGTGGTCGATCTGATCCGCCCCGGGGACGTGATCGAATCCGTGCAGGTCCAGGCAGGATGAAGCTGTTCGCGCTCGCGCTCGCGGTTGCGGCCACCCTGGTCGGCTGCGGCTATTCCAATCCCAACCCCAGCTCGGGCGCGGTGGCGGGCGAGGTCCAGGTCACGCCCACCCCCGCGCCCGGGTCGGACAGTTTCTCAACCGGTCTCAACCTGCCCCAGATCAAGCTCCCTGACGGACTCCAGTACGCGGACGTCAAGGTCGGAACCGGACCCCCGGTGGTACAGGGGGACACCGTCAGCGTCCAGTACACGGGTTGGCTTACCAACGGGACCAAGTTTGATTCCAGCCGCGATCGGGGGCAGGCCTTCAGCACTCCGATCGGCAGCGGCAACGTCATTCCCGGCTGGGACGAGGGAATTCCGGGGATGAGGGTGGGCGGGATCAGGCGTCTGCTCATTCCGCCGGCGCTGGGCTACGGGGCCAATCCGCCCTCCGGAGGCCCGATCCCGGCCAATGCCACACTCGTGTTCCTGGTTCAGCTGGTCTCGATCACGGCCATCGCCCCCAGCCCCAGCCCAAGCCCCTAGCCCGGCTTGCGCACGCTAGCGATCTCGCTCGGAGCGGTGGCAGGGGCCAACGCCCGTTACTGGGTGGGGGTGCTGTTCATTCGATTGCTGCCCTGGAGCTTTCCCTACGGCACCCTGTTCATCAACGTCAGCGGCAGCCTGCTCCTGGGCGCGTTCTTTGCCTATGTCAACGTGCGCTACCCCGGCGCCTCAGCGGCGCGGCTTCTGGTCGCGACCGGATTCTGCGGCGCGTACACGACCTTTTCGACCTTCAGCTATGAGGTGCTGGGCCTGACGCGCGATGGCGCCTGGGGGCTGGCGCTGCTCTATATCGGAGCCAGTCTGGCGCTGGGACTGGGCGGGGTCGCGGCCGGATACGCCCTGGGAGGGGCGCTGACCAAGCTCTAACCAGGTTCAGGCGGTGACGGCGAGGTAGAGGATCGAATACAGCGCGAGCCAGACCACGTCTACAAAGTGCCAGTAGAGGGTCACCGCCGCCGGAGCCACGTTGTGCTGCTCGTTGAACTGCCCGCGAAGTGCACGGACCAGAACCAGGGTCAGGAGGACCAGACCCCCCGCCACGTGCAGCCCGTGGAATCCAGTGAGGGTGAAGAAGGCGCTGCCGAACTGGTTGGCGCCCTGAAATTTGATCTGAGCGTGGCTGAACTCCCAGATCTGGCCGGCCTCGAACATGGCCCCCAAGATCATGGTGCCCACCCAGAGCCCGTAGAAGCCGGCTCGGGCCTTAAATGGACCCAGCCCGAGCATGGGCGGGATCGAGGCTAGAGCCGCCAGCGCCGCGGCCAGGCCCAGGATTCCATCGAATGGTTCCCCCCCCAGGGCGGCGATGCCAAAGCCCAGCATGAGCACGGCGCCGATGACCAGGAGCAACGCCCCGAACACGCTGCCCCGGGCCGCCCGGCCGTGGCGGAGCGTCTCCAGAGCGAAGTGGCAGGTCACCCCGGAGCTGAGCAGAATCACGGTGTTGATCGTCGGCAGGGGCCAGAACTGGACCGGCAGGGTACCCTGCGGCGGCCACCCGAAGGGGTGCGAGCCGACGAAGTAGAAGTACATCCCAAAGAGCGTCGCGAAGAACATCACCTCGGAGGCGAGGAAGATGTACATGCCCATCATCTGAATGCTGAGGACGGGGTACTCGGGTTGGGCCTGGTGTTCGGATGCGGCGACGGCCACTAGACAGCCTCCTGGTCGACGTGGGCGCTTCCTGGCTCCTCGGCGTCGTCGCGGGGATACATCTTCTGATCTTCCACCACCACCCAGCCCACCACGCCGGTCAGAAAGATGGCGGCTCCGATCACCCCAAGCACGATTCGGGCCGGGGTGGCGAGCGGAACCGCGGCGAGACCCAGGAAAAACAGGCCGAAGCAGATGGGAAATGGCCAGCTGCTGTTGGGGAAGATGTGAATGCCGAGTTCGTGCGCGCGCTCCGAGTAATCGAACTCGTCCGGCGGCCGGACGAGGGGAATCTCCAGGTCGTACTGTCGAGCCACGACGCGGACGGGATCGGCGGCGCGCCAGAGGCGAAACGCGGCCGAGGCCTCCGATCCGCTGGGCCAGATGGACCGGCCGCAGTTGGAGCAGTAGGGGAGAAAGCGCGCGGTAACCAGGCCACAACCTGGACAGTCGATGGCGAGTGCGGGATTCACCACGTCAACGAATCTGGCCCGGGTTAGAGTCGCCACGTCAGCCCGATTCTAAAGGTTATCGCCGCCTCGGCAGGCCGCCGTCCTGCAGGGCGCCACCGGGACCGGGGGGCGCTCTCTCTATACTTTTGGGCCATGGGATCCAGACGCCGAGGAGCGCGTCGACTCTTCTCCGCCACCCTCCTGGCCCTTGGCGCCCTGGTGCTGCTGGCCCTGCCGGCCCTGGCCAGCGGCACCCCCAGCAGCGGCGGATCGGGGCTCGATCCGCTGGTCCCTTATGGATATTCGACCAACGGCCGCGACATCTACAACCTCTACACCTACGTCATCAGTCCCTTCGCCATCGTGGTCTTTCTCCTGGTCGAAGGGCTGATCCTGGCCGTGATCATCAAGTTCCGGGCCTCCAAGCAACCACCTGGATACCAGCCTCCGCAGTGGCACGGCAACGTGCGCCTGGAGGTGATCTGGACCGTGATCCCCTTTCTGATTCTGATCGTGATCGGAGGCTCTTCGGCGTACGTCCTGCAGAAGGACTTCGTCGAGCCCCCCGCTGCCAGCGGGGACGTCAACCTGACCATCACGGGGCACCAGTTCGGTTGGAACTTCTCCTATGACGACTACGGATTCCAGTACCAGTCCAACTCTCCCGACGGAATCAGGAGCATCAGCCCGATCGTGATTCCGGTCAACCGGTTGGTCCGCATCCGCCTCCAGTCGGTCGACGTCATCCACGGATTCTGGGTGCCCGACCTGACCGGCAAGACCGACCTGGTACCCGGATACACCAACTACACGTGGCTCAACGTGACCCAGACCGGGGAGTGGCGCGGCCAGTGCACCGAACTCTGTGGGGTCGGGCACTACTCGATGGTGCTTCTGGTCAAGGCGGTCAGTCAGTCTGACTTCCAGGCCTGGGTGGCGCAGCAGAAGGCGGCGGCACACAAACCCAGCCCCAGCCCCTCAGCGTCCGCCTCTCCCAGCCCCTCACCGTCAGCGGCTTCGTCCCCCCGCCCGAGCCCTTCCAGCTCGCCCAGCCCAGTGGCGTCGCCCGGCGCGAGTCCCCTCCCCAGTCCGGCCTAGTCGACCCTTGGTAAGGAGCTGAAAGCCATGGCCACCACGCTCGCGCCGCCGCGACCGAAATCCTACAACGACACCTTCTTTCGCCCCATAACGATCTGGCTCACCACCACCGATCACAAGCTGATCGGGATCATGTACATGACCACCGCCATGGCCAGCTTCGTCGTCGGCGGCATCTTTGCCCTGATCATGCGGCTGCAGCTTTCGGCCCCCAACCTGCACGTGGTCAGCGCCCAGACCTACAACCAGATCCTGTCCGCGCACGGCACGACGATGATCTTCTTCTTCGTCACCATCTTCGTGACCGGAATCGGCAATTACATGGTCCCGATCATGATCGGCGCCCGCGACATGGCGTTCCCGCGCCTGAATCTGCTCGGATTCTGGCTGGTGCCGATGTCGATCATCCTCTACTACGTCGCCTTCTTCACCCCCGGCGGGTCTTTGAACGCTGGCTGGACAGCGTACCCGCCGCTTTCGGAGAAGGCGTTCAACCCCGGCCTGGGGGTCGACCTGTGGGCGGTTGCCATCATGCTCTGGGCCATTTCGGGGATCATGGCCTCGACCAACTTTTTGACCACCATTCTCGCCCTGCGCGCCCCGGGCATGAGCTTTGGGCGGCTGCCCATGTTCGTGTGGGCCCAGATCACGACCTCGATCCTGCTCCTGTTGGTCGGCGCCCCCCTGATCGGGGATCTGGTCCTGCTCGAGATGGATCGGCAGTTCGGGACCAACTTCTTCACCACTCAGGGACGCCCGGTGCTCTACCAGCATCTGTTCTGGTTCTTCGGGCACCCCGAGGTCTACATCATGATCCTGCCCGGATTCGGGATGATCTCCGAGATCATGCCGGTCTTCTCGCGCAAACCCCTATTCGGCTACTCGACCATGGTCGCGGCCCTCTTCGGCATCGTCTTCCTGTCGATCGCGGTCTGGGCCCACCACATGTTCACGGTCGGTATCAACGTCTACCTCGAGATGTTCTTCATGGTCATGACGATGCTGATCGCGATTCCCACCGGGATCAAATTCTTCAACTGGATCGCCACCGCCTGGGGTGGCGCCATCGACTTCGCGCTGCCCATGAAGTTTGCCTTCGGCTTTCTCGCCACCTTCCTGCTCGGCGGCATCACCGGCGTCTATTTGTCCTCGGTTCCGGTGGACACCCAGCTCCACCAGTCCTACTACGTGGTCGCCCACCTGCACTACGTGCTCTTCGGCGGCTCGGTCTTCACCATCTTCGCGGGCATCTACTACTGGTTCCCCAAGGTGTTCGGACGCAAGCTCAACGAGACCATGGGGGAGTGGAACTTCTGGACCCTGTTCATCGGCTTCAACGGCACCTTCCTGGTCATGCACACACTGGGCCTGGAGGGCATGCCGCGCCGCATCTACACCTACACCGGCGGCTTTGGAGAGCAGGGCTGGGGCGCGACCAACACCTTCATCACCGTGTCCTCCTTCGTGCTCGCATTCTCCGTCCTGCTCTTTTTCATCAACGTGATCTGGAGCTTGCGCAACGGCGAGATCGCCGGCGACGACCCCTGGGACGGCAACACCATGGAGTGGGCGACGACCTCGCCTCCGCCGCCCTACAACTTCGATGAGCTGATCCCGGTCCACTCCTTCATGCCGCTGCGAGATGTGAAGCGAGCCCGCGCCGAAGCGGGCAGCTGACCTGGCTCCAGGCCACCCCTCAGGTTCCGGGCGCGGACGCGGTCTCGCGCGCCATCCAGCGAAAGAACAGGGCGAGCAGCGCCACGGCGAAGCTGGTTTTGCCGATCACCATGAGCACCGCCCCGGCCACGTTCTGGTCGATCACCGGCGTCCAGCCGGCGAGATGCACCGGCTCGTTCGCGTACTGGGAGTAGAAGAGGCGGCGCGAGAACTGAAGCACCAGCGCCACGCCGTCCTGGGGCACGGTGCCGATGAAGATGTAGATCGCCTTCCAGGCCTCGCTCAGCGGCGGAGTAAGGCTGGCTCCGGTGCCCTCGAGGACGGGCCACCAAAAGGCGATCCCGGCGGCGATGAAACTGAGATGCTCCAGCACGTGTACGGGAGCCGAGCGCGCGGTGAGATCGTAGAGCGGGGGCAGGTGCCAACCGACCATGACCAGGGCGGCGATGAGCTGGGCCCAGAGCGGGGAGCAGACGCGCTCCAGCAGTGGAATCCGGGCCAGCAAGCGCCGGGCGGCGTGCGCGTCCAGGCCGAGGAGCAGCATGGGCGGGGCGACCAGCCCGAGGAGAACGTGCTGGAGCATGTGCACCGACTGCAGGCTTCGATCCCCCACGGTGTCGATGGGGGTCTCCAGCGCCAACCAGATCAGCGCCAGCCCGGCGCCGAACCACAGATGTCGAGCGCGCCCCGGGCCCGCCCAGCGCAGGTAGGACCCGCCCGCCACCAGCAGGCCCAGGTAGACCGAAGGGTCAAAGGGCCAGACGGTCTGCCTCTAGTGCCCCTGGTGCTCGACGATGGGATCGGAGCTCAAGGTGGCGGCCCGGTTGCGGCGATCACCCCGGATCACCCACCAGCCCAACCCCACGGCGCCCACCGCGGCGAAGACGAAGGAGCAGCCCATGAAAACCGTGGCCTCCCACCACTCGCCGCCGGACAGATATGCCATGTCCTAATTATGGGGCCCGGCGTCGGTTAACCTCGCTTGATCGACCTGCTCGACGTAGTCATCGCGATCGCGCTTCTGGTCGGCGCGTCCAATGGATACCGCCGTGGACTGTGGACCTCCATCGCCCAGTACTTCGGCCTGATCGCGGGGGTGGTGGCGGGCGCCGCCGCCGCGCCCGCTCTCCTCAGCCTGCTGGGCATCAGCGGCGCCATCCGGCCCGCCGCCGCCACCATCACCCTGCTGGCCGCCGGCAGCCTGGGCTCAAGCCTCGGTTACTGGCTCGGAGAACCACTCCACCACTCCCTGTCCGGTCCCGGGCGCACCCGGATCGAGATGGTCAGCGGGGCGGCGTTCTCCGGCCTGATGGTGCTCGGGGTGTCATGGTTTTTGGCCCTCACCTTCGATCGCGGCCCGGTGCCGGTGGTGGCCCAGCAGATCCAGGACTCGTCCATCGTGCGCCGCATCGATCTCGTCTTCCCCCGGCCACCCCGGTGGCTCAACCAGGTCGAGCAGATCCTGGCCGGCGGTGTGCCCTCGGTCTTCGCGGGCCTGGAGCCCCAGCTCGGGTCGCTGCCCACGCCGAGCTCGATCGACACCGCGGGCGTGAGCGCGGCAGCGAGCGAGGTCTACCGCGTGGAGGGCAGGGGCTGCGGTGGGCTGGTCACGGGCAGCGCCTACCCCATCGCTCCCGACTATCTGGTCACCAACGCGCACGTAGTGTCGGGCACGTCCGACACGGTGGTGACCAGGGCCGGATTCAGCGGGCTGCGAGCCCGGGTGGTTCTCTTCGACCCCGAGACCGACATCGCCGTGCTCTACGTTCCCGGACTTCAGGCTCGGACCCTGGCCACCGCAACCCCTGCTCGGGGCAGCCAGGGAGCGGTCATCGGATACCCCGGCGGGGGACCGCTGTCGGAGGCGCCGGCGGTGGTCACCGACGTGACCCTGGCCCGAGGCCGCGACATCTACAACCAGCAGCTGGTCACGCGCCAGATCCTGATCTTCGACTCAGACGTGCGCCCGGGCAATTCGGGCGGACCGCTGGTCGATCTGCAGGGTCGGGTGCTCGGCATCGTCTTCGCGGCCTCGACCTCCAATCAGGGTCAGGCCTACGCATTGACCGACGAGCAGATCGCGCCCGACCTGCACGCAGGCCTGGGTCGGACCCAGGCCTATGACACCGCGGCCCAGGCCTGCGCGGCCTGAACTCAGCGCTTTAGTAGGCGGTCGCCTCGTCCAGCAGCATGACCGGAATGCCGTCCTCGACCTTGAAGCGGAGTCGGTCCTGAGGACAGTCGAGAGTGTTCGCCTCAAGGTTCGGCTCCAGCTTGCCATGGCAGCGGGGACAGGCAAGCACCTCTAGCAGCTCAGCGGAGATCACGTCCCTGATCGTACCAGCGCCGCCCTCGGGGCGAGGCGAGGCCGAAGCCTCGCCCCTCCACCGAGCATGGCTGCGGGGGGAAGGTCCAAGCGACCGGAAGCCGGAGTCCGAACTCCCGCGGCTCGGTTCCTCCCGAGCTGCGCGCATTGTAGCGCGAGTGCCGGAAAAGACAACGGTTTAGGCAAACTTAATTAAAGTTGCGGCGCCTTGGGCATCGAATCCGCCGGTAAGCCTTGGTTTTTCAGCAGTCTGGGCTGTGGGTCGCGATACGGCGCTGGGGGTCGGCCGGCCATAGGCACTTTTATTGCCTAGAGCCCAGGCGATAGACTCGCCCTATGCTGCTGGTGCAGATCGACGGCTTCCTCGAGGTCGCCCGGCTGGGCAGTGTCAGTCGCGCCGCCGAGGTCCTCTCGATCACCCAGCCCACACTCACCGCGCGCCTCCATGGGCTGGAGAGCGAGCTTGGGACGAGCCTGTTCGTCCGCACCCGCCAGGGTATGCGTCTGACCGATTCCGGGCGCGCCTTCCTGGCCCACGCCGAGCGCGCCGCTCGCGCGGTCGCCGACGGTCGCCGAGCCATCTCCGACGTCGGTCGGGGCTCGGCCGGCCAGCTGATCATCGCGGCCGCTCCCGCCGTCAGCACCTACCTGCTGCCGGGGCTTCTGGAGCGCTTCGTGCTCGACCATCCCCGGGTCGAGGTGGCGGTTCGCACCGGACATTCCGAGGACGTGCTCCAGATGGTCCTGCGCGACGAGGTCCAGATCGGGCTCGGTCGCGCCCTGCGCCATCCCGACATCGAACTGCTGCCCTTCTACGAGGAGGAGCTGGTGCTGGTCGCCGCGCCCGACCACCCCTTCGCCCGCTCCCATGACACCCAGATGGCGGATCTCGCCTCCGAGCAGTTGATCATGTTCGATCGAACCTCGAGCTATTTCGAGGTCACCCAGGCCGCGCTCCTGGCCTCGGGGGTGACGCTGCGCGGGGTCATGGAGCTGGACAACATCGAGGCGGCCAAGAAGATGGTCGAGCACGACCTCGGTGTGGCTCTGCTGCCCCGCTCGGCGGTGGCGGCAGAGGTCGAGGCGGGGGTGCTCGCGCTGGTGGCGCTGGGCGGCGCACCGCCCATGCGGCGCAACCTGGTGGCCATGCGCCGGCGCGACGCGGGCCCCGCTCAGGGCGTGGCCGACGCCTTCATCTCACTCCTCTTGGGTCTGCAGCTTTGAGCTCGCCCACCGATCCGGGGCCCTGGTCCGTGGAGGAGCTGAATCGGATTGGCGTGGGACACCTGCCCGGCCGCCTGGGGATCGAGTTCACCGCCGTCGGCGAGCACTGGGTGGAGTCGAGGCTTCAGCTCCAGGACTGGCACCTCGCCCCCAACGGCTACCTTCACGCCGCCACCGTGATTGCTCTGGCCGACACCTCCTGCGGCTACGGCTGCCGGCGACACCTGCCGGAGGGATCGGAGGGATTCACCACGGTCGAGCTCAAGGCCAACTTCGTCGGCACCGCGCGGCGGGGCTCGATCTCATGCCGGGCCGAGATCGTGCACGCCGGGCGCTCGACTCAGGTCTGGGACGCAGTGGTGAGCGAGGAGTCGAGCGCCCGGCGCCTGGCGCTTTTCCGGTGCACCCAGCTGATTCTCTGGCCGAAGCCCTGAGCAGCGATCAGATGGTTCGACGGCGAGCGAAGTTGGCCCCGATCAGGCTCACCACGGCGAGGCCCACGAGAAGGATCGCGTGCTTCTTCTGCGGCCCCGAGCCGGTGCGGGTGAAGAGTTCAAAGTCCCCAACCCAGTACAGATAGGCGAACACGACCAGCACCACGGCCAGGACGACCAAGAGCAGCGCCAGCATTCCCCCTCGCATTGGTTGGCTAGCGTAGCAGCACCAGCGCCACCGCGCCGGCCAGGATCGAGTACCAACCGTAGGGGTCGAGCCGCCCGGAGCGGAAATATCGGATCAGAAAGCGCGCGCTCAGGTAGGCGGCCAAAGCGGCGAGCAGGGCCGCCGCCAGGTAGGAGCCCCAGGGCGCTCGGGATCCCACCAGCTGTGGCACCTCCAGCAGCCCCGCCGCCGCGATGATGGGGGTCGCCAAGAGGAAGGAGAATCGAGCCGCCTCCTGATGTCGAAGGCCGGCCAACAGCCCACCCGACATGGTCACCCCGGAGCGTGACATGCCCGGCAGCAGGGCCAGCGCCTGAGCCAGTCCGACCACGACCGCGGCTCGAAAGGTCAGCTGCCCGGCCGCCTTGTAGTCGGCCTCCTGGGCCGCGCGATCCGCACCGGCCCGCTCGGATCGGCGCCGCAACAGTTCGGCCCCCAGCAGCATGAATCCGTTCAGGATCAAAAATGCGGCAGCGGCCCGCGGGCTGGCGAAAAGGGCCTTGAGTGGGTGCTCAAGGACGAATCCAACCGCACCGGCGGGCACCGTGGCCGCGACCAGCAGCATCGCGGTCCTCTCGTCGGCATCCCGGATCTGACCCCGAACCGCGGAGCGGATGAATGCCCGGCTGATCACCCACCAGTCCCGGCGGTAGAGGAAGAGAAGGGCGGAGGCGGTGCCCAGATGGAGCAGGGTGAGGAAGGGCACGTACCGAGGATCGGACTGCTTGAAGGTCCAGCGCAGGAGGCTGGGCACGATGACGGCGTGGCCCAAAGAGGACACCGGGAAGAGCTCGCTGGCGCCTTGGAGCAGGCCTAAGAACAGAGTTTGGGCTAGCGACATGCGACGCCTAGCAAAGCAGAAAGCCGGGGCGCTCTGCGCACCCCGGCTTTCTCTGATTCGCCACCGGCGCCTAGGAGATCGTCTTGCCGGCGCTGGTCACGGTTTTGAGCTGGCTTAGGGCCAGGGCCTGCACCGCGCTGGGCAGGGGCGCATATTGCAGGGGTCCGCTGATGGACTGCCCGCTCGTCACCAGCCAGCGCAGCAGATCGACCAGGGCCTTGCCCCGGGTCGGGTCCTTCTGGTCGGTGCGGATCACCACCCAGCTGAAGGTTGAGATCGGATAGCTCTTGGCTCCGGGCTCGTTGGTGATCGAAAAGTTGCTCGCGGTTATCCCCGAGGCCTGCGCCGCCGCCGCCACCGCACCCGCCTCGGTCGCCTGCAGATAGTCACCGGCCGCGTTCTTCAAATACGCCTGCTGGAGCTTGGACTGGATCACGTAGGCGAGCTCGACGTACCCGATGGCGCCCGGAGTGGTCTTCACCGCCTGGCCCACCCCGGTGTTGCCGCTACCCCCGATCCCCACCGGCCACTGCACCGCCTTGCCCGCCCCGACCTGGGAGTGCCACTGGGGCGAGACCTTGGACAGGTAGTCGGTGAAGGCGTAGCTGGTGCCCGACCCATCCGAGCGGTGGACCACCGTGATCGCGTCCGCCGGCAGCTTCACGCCGGGGTTCAACGCGGCCAGGCGGGGGTCGTTCCAGTGCGTGATCTGGTTCAGGAAGATGGCGGCCAGGGTGGGGCCATCAAGTCGGAGCTTGGGGATCCCAGGCTCGTTGTACGCGATCGCGGCCACGCCCAGGGTGTCCGGGATCTGGACCAGGGTGGATGCGCCGCCGGCGGCGGCGATCTCGCTCGGGGCCATGGGGACGTCGGTGGCGCCGAAGTCGACCGTGCCCTTGGTGAACTGCTGGATGCCTCCACCCGATCCGATGGCCTGGTAGTTCACGGTGACCGCTGAGTGGAGCTGGTTGTAACGGTAGAAAGCCGCCTCGAAGAAGGGATCGACAAAAGTCGAACCCGCACCCTGGATCTGGCCGGATCCGACCGAGGAGGTGGGCTGACTGCCCTGCCCGCCGCAGGCGGCCAGAACCCCGATCATGGCCACCAGGAACGCCGTCGCTCGAAAGCTTGGTATTTGCATGGCCAAAGCCTACCCAGGGCCGGATTAAGGGCTGATTATGGGGTCCTTAAATGTCGATCCCCGGGCCTAGGAGTGCGCTGCCTATACTCCTGCGATGACCTGGGAGCGCCGCTCGCAAGGTCGGGATTCGGGTTCATACCCGGGCCTGCTTGAATTTTTCCCCGAGCTCTTGGAGGGGGCCCCGGTGATGGCGCTGCTGATCGACGCGCAGGTCGACGTCATCGCCTTAAACCAGCAGGCGGCCGACTTCTTCGGCGCCGACCGCACGCGTCTGCCCGCCAGCCTGCTCGAGGTCACGCGAGAGGCCAGGCTGTCGGATTTCCTCGCCTCGGAGGCCGCCGAAGAGCATCTCCGCCTGGTCCATCGGCCCAGTTGGGTCTCCGCCCGGCGGGTCCGCGCGTCCGGAGGACTGCGCCTGCTCTACCTGATCGACGACACGCGACTGCGCCAGCTCGAGGTGGTCCGCTCCGAATTCGTGGCCAACCTATCCCACGAGCTCAAGACGCCCCTCACCTCGCTCCGGCTGGCGGCGGAGAGCCTGCAGGCGGAACTGCCCGAGCAGACGCGACAGCGATTCGCCCAGCGCGTGATGGCCGAGTGCGACCACCTCGCCTTAATGGTCGACAACCTGCGGGCACTGGCTCAGCTCGAGGCCGGCGCGCGGGGGGCCGGAGCCAGCACCTTTGACCTGGCCGAGCTGATCCTGGAGACGGCCCGCCGCCTGCGCCTCGATCCCGAGCCCGAGCTCGACCTCCCGCCGGCGATGGCGGTGCGCGCGGATCGTGCCCGGCTGGGCCAGGTCCTGAGCAGCCTGCTCGACAACGCCTTCAAGTTCGGCCGGGCCGAGGTACCGATCGAGGTGGCGGCGCGAACGGCCGGGTCGGCGGTCACCATCACCGTGCGCGACCGCGGACCGGGCATCTCCCCCGAGCACTCAGGGCGCGTATTCGAGCGCTTTTACAAGATCGACCCCTCGCGCACGCGCGGGGTGACGGGGTCGGGGTTGGGACTGTCCATAGCCCGGCATCTGGTCCTGGCCATGGACGGCCGGATCTGGACCGAACCCGCTCCGGGAGGTGGGCAGATCTTCGGCCTTGAGCTGCCCGAGGCCGCCATAACCTCCGCTTAACCTTGGCGCTCTATCGTGGTAGGCGTGGCTGAGGCCAGGCGCGGGCGGCCGACGGTGATGGAGCGGGCGGCGGCCCCACTCTTGGCCGTTGAGGGCCTGCAGATCAAACTTTCGGCCGAGCGCGTCAACTTCTTCTATGGCCACTTTCAGGCCCTGCGCGACATCTCGATGGCCATACCGGAGCGCCGAGTCACGGCCCTGATCGGACCGTCGGGCTGCGGCAAGAGCACCCTGCTACGAATCTTCAACCGGATGTATGACCTGGTCCCGGGCGCCCGGGCGGAGGGCCGCCTCATGTTCGAGGGCGAGGACGTGATCCGGACCCGCAACCTGCTCCGGCTCCGGCAACGCATCGGGATGGTGTTTCAAAGGCCCAGTCCCTTCCCGATGTCGATCCGGGACAACGTGGCCTTCGCACCCAAACTCCTGGGCTGGAAGCGGGACCGGATCGACCAGGTGGTGGAGCAGAGCCTGACCGACGCCGCCCTCTGGGACGAGGTCAAAGACCGCCTCGATGCGCCCGCCGCCTCCCTGTCCGGCGGCCAGCAGCAACGGCTCTCGATCGCGCGCTGCGTCGCCGTCGACCCCGAGGTGATTCTGATGGACGAGCCCTGCTCCGCCCTGGACCCCATCGCCACCTTGAAGATCGAGGATTTGATCGGGCGCCTGGCCGAGCACTACACCATCGTCATCGTGACCCACAACATGCAGCAGGCCGCTCGGGTTGCCGACTTCACCGCCTTCATGCTGATGCGGGCCGAGGAGCGCAGCGGCGAACTGGTCGAGTTCGCCCCCACGATCGAGATTTTCAACCGGCCCCGCGATCAGCGGACCGAGGACTACATCACGGGTCGCTTTGGCTAGGGAGGCGTTCGAGAAGGAGCTCAAGCTATTGCGGGAGTCGCTGCTCCGCATGGCCACCCTGGTCGAGGCCCAGATCGACGACGCCCTGTCCGCTCTGCGCACGCTCGATCGCGGCCTGGCTGATCGCGTGCGGCGCAACGACCAGGAGGTGAACGAGCTCTTCCGCCAGATCCGCGAGCAGTGTTTCATGGTGATCTCGACCCAACAACCCGTGGCCCGCGATCTGCGGACCCTGATGGGAGTGCAGAACATCGCCGGTGAGCTGGAGCGGATCGGGGACTACGCGCTCCGGATCGCGCGCATGACCTCCACCCTGGCCGGGCTCCCGAGCACGCCACTGAGGGCCGAGTTCGGCCTTATGGGTGAACTCGCCACCCACCAGGTGCGCGACATCCTGGACGCGCTGATCGAGCAGGACGACGCCCGCGCGCGTGAGGTGGCGGCCAAGGACGATGAGATCGATCGTCTCTACCACCGCCTCTTCGACGACCTGATCGAGGAGCTGGCGGCGGGTCCGATGGATTCCGACCAGGCCCTGCGCGGGGTGACGCTGATGCTGGTCGCGCACAACCTGGAGCGCATTGGAGACCGGGTCACCAACGTCGCCGAGGACATCGTCTTCCTACAGTCGGGCCAGGTGGTGGAGCTGGGCTGAGGTGGCGGACCGAATCCTCGTCATCGAGGACGACGAAGGCATCCGCGACACCCTGAGGTACCACCTTGGAGAGGCCGGCTATCAAGTCCTGGAGGCCGCGGACGGGCCGGGCGGGTTGCGCCTGGCCCGCAGCCAGCGCCCCGATCTGATCCTGCTCGACCTGATGCTGCCGGCCATGTCGGGGCTCGAGATCTGCCGCTCTCTGCGCCAGCGAAGCTCGGTCCCGATCATCATCATCACCGCCCGCGACGCCGAGGTGGACAAGATCGTGGGGCTCGAGGTCGGGGCCGACGATTACGTGACCAAGCCGTTCTCGGTGCGCGAGGTGCTGGCCCGCGTCCACGCGGTGCTCCGGCGCAGCCAGGGCACGGTCGAGGGCAGGGCCGTGCCCGAGCGGGAGGAGATGGAGGGCTTTCTGCTCGACCGGGCCGCGCGCCGGGTCTTGGTGGGCGGGGCCGAGACCCGCGTCACCGCGCGCGAATTTGATCTTCTGAGCCATCTGCTCGCCCACTCCGGGCGCGTGCAGACTCGCGATGCGCTCCTGCACCAGGTCTGGGGCAGCAGCTTCGGCGGCGACTCCAAGACCGTGGACGTGCACGTGCGCTGGTTGCGCGAGAAGTTCGCCGGGCGGGTCCCCTTCACCATCGTCACCGTGCGCGGGGCGGGCTATCGTCTGGACCGCCTGCCCAGCCCCTTGGCGGCGACGCGCTGAGGATGGCGGCCGAAGTCGAGCAGACGCAGCCCCGACCGCCGACGCCGGCGCCGGATGGCTATCGCTGGTTCACCTCTGCGGTCTCGCTGGCCCCGCCCCTGGTCCTGACCTGTCTGGTGGTCGTGATCGGGCGCGAGGCCTGGCCGGCGATCAGCCACTACGGCCTGCGCTTCCTGATCGTGCGCGCGTGGAACCCGGTCCGGCTCGACTTCGGCGCCCTGACCTTCATCTATGGCACCCTGGTCACGAGCGCCCTCGCCCTGCTGGCAGCGTTTCCGGTCGGAGTCGCCGTGGCCCTCTTCCTGGCCGAACCCGGCGCCCGCCGAGTGCGCTCCGTGATGGGGACCGGCATCGAGCTCCTGGCCGCCATCCCCAGTGTGGTCTACGGCATCTGGGGCCTTTACGTGCTCGCCCCCTGGCTGTTGCTCCACGTCAGTGGACCGGTGAGCCAGCGCCTGGGCACGCTGCCCCTGTTCGCCGGGCCCGCGCGCCAGTCCAGCATCCTCACGGCTTCGGTGGTGCTGGCGGTGATGGTGCTGCCCACCCTGGCGGCGGTCTCGCGTGAGGTGGTGCGCGCCATCCCCGCGGGCCTGAAGGAGGCGAGCTTCGCGCTCGGCGCAACCTGGTGGGAGACCACCTGGCGGGTGGTGCTGCCCGCCGCGCGCCCTGGCATCTTCGGTGCCACCATCCTGGCCCTGGGCCGAGCCCTGGGCGAGACCATCGCGGTGACCATGACCATTGGCAATCGGCCCGAGGTCCAATCCTCGGTCTTCGGCTCCGCCTACACCCTGGCCAGCGTCATCGCCAATGAGTTCACCGAGGCGACCGGACAGCTCTACCCGGCCGCGCTGCTTGAACTCGGCCTGATCCTGATCATGATCACGCTGCTGGTCAACGTCGGTGCCCTGCTCCTGGTGCGCCGGGTGACCGAGCCCGGGCCGGCGCGATGAACCGTTCCAGCCGCCGGCGCGCGCTCGACCTCGCCGCCCGCGGCACGGTCTACGCGGTCGCCACCCTGGCCCTACTGCCGCTCTCCCTGGTTCTGATCTACACCGTGGTCAACGGCTGGCCGGCGGTCAGTCACCTTGACTTTTTCATCCACGTCGAGCGCCCGGTCGGTATTCCAGGTGCGGGCGTCGCCCACGCCCTGATCGGAACCGTGATCACCGTCGGACTGGCCTCGGTCGTAGCCCTGCCCCTGGGCATCATCGGGGGCATCCACCTGGCGGAATACGGCGCTCACCGCTGGGCGGCGTGGGTGCGCCTGGCCAGCGACGTTCTGGTCGGGGCTCCCTCCATCGCCATCGGGCTTTTCGCCTACGCCCTCTTCGTCGCGCCCTTCCACCAGTTCTCGGCCCTAGCCGGCTCGGCTGCGCTCGCCATCCTGATGCTGCCGGTGGTGGTGCGCACGACCGAGGGGGCGGTCGCCCTGGTCCCTCCTGGCCTGCGCGAGTCGGGGCTGGCGCTGGGCCTGGCGCGCTGGCGCGTCTCGCTCCGGCTGATCCTGCCCGCCGCCGCTCCGGGGGTCATCACTGGAGCCCTGCTCGCCATCTCGCGCGCCGCCGGAGAGACCGCGCCGCTTCTGTTCACCAGCTTTGGCAATCGGTTCTTGAACCTCAATCCGACGCGACCGATTTCGGCCCTACCCCTGATCGTCTACCACGACGCGCTCACCCCCTATCCCGCGCTCGTGACCCAGGCCTGGGGGGCGGCCCTGGTCCTCATCCTGCTCGCCCTGATCATGAACCTGGCCAGCCGCTTCGCGCTTCGGCGGCAGCTGCGCATGGCAGAGCGCCTGTCCTAGACCGTCCCGCATAGGGGTCGTGTTCGGCTTCACTTGCCGCCGGTGCGTGCTACGCTGCCCTCACACGATGGCATCGATGCAGCGTATCGACTGGGGCGGATATTGGTTTAGCCGGCCGGTGGGAACCGGGAGCCGGACGGACTGACGCCCCCTCGTCTCGACTCCCCCACCGGCCCCGGGCTGTGGTGGGCGAGAGTTGGAGGCGAGGTTCATGTTGGAGTTGAAGATGCCCGGGTCCGGCGCCCGGCGCCGGGTCAAAATCGGGTCCATGGTCGTGGGCGGGCCCAGGCAGGTGATCATCGCCGGCCCGTGCTCGGTCGAGACCGACTACGCAGAGCAGGCTTCCGTCCTAGCTCAGACTGGGATCGACGCCCTCCGGGCCGGGGTGTTCAAGCCCCGAACCCATCCCGACAGCTTCCAGGGCATGGGTGCGGACGCCCTGCCCCTGCTCTTGGCCGTGCGCCAGCGGACTGGCCTTCCCCTTATCTCCGAGGTGCTCTCGGAGACCGACGCCTCGATCCTGGTCGACGCCGTGGACGCCTTCCAGGTCGGGGCCCGCAACATGCAGAACTTCCGCCTCCTGGAGGCGCTGGGGGAAATCGGGCGCCCGGTCCTGCTCAAGCGCGGCATGGGGGCCACGGTGGACGAGTGGGTGGCCGCCTCCGAATACATCCGGCGCCGGGGGAATGACGACGTGGTGCTCTGTGAGCGCGGCATCCGCACCTTTGAGCCACGCACCAGGAGCACACTCGATCTGAGTTCGGTCCTGGTCGCTCGCGAGCTCACCGACCTGCCCGTGATCGTCGATCCGAGCCACGCGGCCGGACGCCGTGATTGGGTGCCGGCCCTGGCCCGCGCCGCCCTCGCCCTGGGCGCTGACGGCGTCATGGTGGAGGCGCACCTCGATCCCAACGCCGCCTGGTCAGACGCCGCCCAGGCCATCGACGTGGCGGCCTGCGCAGACCTGGTCGAGCTCGCCCGGCAGGGTTCGGTTCAGCTCCTCGATCCGGACGACGAATCCGCCCACCCCGGCATCTGATCCAGGAAGTGCTCATCCGGCGCCGACTCGGGCAGGACCTTGTGAGGATTGAGCAGGCCCTGGGGATCGAGCATCCTTTTGAGTTCACGCATCAGACCGAGCGCCTGCGGCCCGTGCTCAACCAGGGCGTGATCGCGCTTCAGTGCGCCCAGGCCGTGCTCGCCGGAGATCGTGCCCCCGAGTTCGATCGCGGCCAGGAAGATGGCGCGCGCCGCTATCGCCACCAGGTGGCGCTGGTCCGGCCGGAACATGATCGAGGGGTGGAGGTTGCCGTCCCCGGCGTGACCATAGACGTAGATCTCAAGTCCGGTCTGGCTTGCGACCTCCTGGCAACGCCTCACCATCTCGGGGATCCGGGAGAGAGGAACCGCAACGTCCTCCGAGAAGCGCCCCAGGGCGCGCGCGCTGAGCAGCCGGGGCACCTCGCGCCGAGCCCGCCAGAGCCGCTCCCGCTCCAGGCTCGATTGCGCCACCCGGTTGTCGCTGCCCGCCATTAGCTCGACCAGGCGCAGGAGCTCGAGCTGGACGAACTCGGGGTCGCTGCCGTCCTGTTCGACCAGCAGGGCGGCCCCCGCGCGGGGCTCAAAGCCGGGCGGCAGGAACTCCTCCACCAGGTCTAGGCAGCGGCGGTCTAAGAGCTCTAAGGCGCAGGGCAGGAAGCCCGCCCCGAGGGCCCTGCTCACCGCTTCCGCCGCATCCTCGAGGCGAGGGAAGGCGACCAGCGCGGTGGCGCGGTGGCGGGGCAGGGGAATCAGCTTCAGGATCACCTCGGTAACCACGCCCAGCGTGCCCTCAGAACCTACGAAGAGCTGCATCAGGCGGTAGCCGCTCGAGCGTTTGCGGAGTCGACCGCCCAGCTCTAAAACCTCCCCTCCCGCCCGCACGACGGTGAGACCGACCACGTAGTCCGCGGTCACGCCGTACTTGAGGCAGCGCATGCCGCCCGAGTTACAGGCCACGTTGCCCCCGATGCTGCACATCTCGACGCTGGCCGGGTCGGGCGGATACATGAGTCCCACCTGGCTGGCGCCGCGGTCGATCTCGGCTGTGATGACGCCCGCTCCGGCCACCGCGACGGCGTTGGCAGCGTCGATCTCCAGGCGTTGCAGCCGCTCAAGTGAGAGCACGACCGCGTCAGATAGCGCCACCGGACCCCCGACCAGGCTGGTGCCAGCGCCTCGTGCCACCACCGCCACCCCCGCGCGCTGGCAGGCCGCCATCACTCCCGCCACCTGCTCGGTGTCGGCCGGGCGCACCACCAGGAGGGGGCTGCGGCGCAGAAAGGTGGCGTCGCGAGCGTAGTCCGGATTCTGATCCCCGGCCAGCACGTGGGCTGAGCCGATCAGGCGGGTCAACTCGAGCGCCAGATCCCCGATGCTCCCCACCGGGCCAGACTAGCCCAAGCCGGGAGCGGGCGCATCAGTCCTGGAGCAGTTCGGCCAGCATGACCAGCGCCTGCACGTCATTGCGCAGCCGATGATCAGCGGGCAGGGCATCCCGGGGATACGCCACCTCGATGATGCAGGCGTCCCCGCCCGGACGCTGACCAGGACCCAATCTGAACGGATCCTCGAGCTGAATTGGAAGCCGCGCGCGGACCGCCTCCGCCTGCTCCTCCTGACCCCAATCCAGGCTCATATGCATCCGGCTGTCGTGGATCAGGCAGCGCACCCGCGGTCCCAGGGGCGAGCCGAAGTCGACCTCGACGGCGCGATGGGGGAACGCACTGACCACCACCCGGCGGCCGGGGAACATCGCCTCCACCTCCTGCGCCAGGGCATACAGGTCGTGGTCGGGGTGGGTCATGGCGGCCACGATCTCGCGCCTCACACCGAGCCCGCCACGATGGAGCAGGTCGCGATCCGCCGGCAACCGTGGTTCCGCGGCGAGGCCGTGCCGCCGGTCGTCAACCGGGAAGCCCGGATTCAAGCCTGGTGCGCGTTCCAATCCGAGCATCATCGCGCCGACCCGTCCCGAGGGTCCCCCTACGCATGCAGGGGGCCTAGCGGTCGAGCATGCCAAGCTCACCCGCGCGCGCGACGGCCTCGAGCTTGGAGTGGGCGTCGAGCTTTTCCAGCAGGTTCTGCACGTACCAGCGCACGGTGGTGAGCGAGATGTGCATCTCATCCGCGATGCTGCGGTTGTCCAAACCCTCGGCCATCATCTCCAGCACCTCGCGCTCGCGAATGGTGACCTGGGCCACGGCTCGCTCGCGCTCCGCGCGCTCCCGGGCGCGCTGGCGCTGGCGGCTCATGAGCTCGACCAGGGTGGATGGATTGAGCAGGATCTCACCCTCAGAGGCGCGGCGCACGGCGCGCGCGATCTCCTGCATCGGTTCCGACTTGAGCAGGTAGCCGCAAGCCCCGGCCTCCACCGCGGCCATGACCGCGTCGTCGGTCTCGTCCGCGCTCAAGAACAGGATTTTCAGCTCCGCGTTGTCCGATCGCATCGAGGCGGCGACGTCGGCCCCGCTCACCTCCCCGAGGTGAAAGTCGATCAGGACCACGTCCGGGGACAGGGCCGCGTTCATCTCGAGGGCACGCTCGGCCGAGGCGGCCGTGCCCACCACCTCGATGTCTTCCTCCCGGCCCAGGCCCAGCTCCAAGCCCTGGCTCACCATCAAGTGGTCGTCGACCACCAGCACCCGGACTTGAGGCATCTCGGTATCAGAGTACGCGCCCCGCCCTCGCCGTCAGCGACGGCGAGGGACGGGTCAGGACGGGGCCAGAGGGAGCGTGAAGCGGAACGTGGAACCCTGGCCCAGCACGGATTCGACCCAGACCCGGCCGCCATGACGGGTCACGATCTCACGCACGATGGCCAGGCCGAGCCCACTGCCCTTGATCGCCGGGGAGGAGGAACCGATGTCCGAGAGCCGGGTGTAGCGGTCGAACACCGCTTCCAGTGCGTAATCCGGAATCCCCTCTCCCTGGTCGGTCACGCTGACCTCCGCCACATCACCCTCCGCCCGGACCTCGATCCGGATCACGCCCTCGGGGGGCGAGTATTTGACAGCGTTGCTGAGCAGGTTGGCCAGGACCTGCGCGATGCGGTCGGGATCGGCCACGACCGGCAGGCCGGGGGGCAACTGGAGCTCCAGGGCCCGCTCCCCCAGATCGGTCCGGGCACACTGTTCGCGCACCGCCTGGGCGAGGTCCATTTCCACCGCCTGGACCTGGATTCGACCCATCTCCAGGCGGTCCAGGTCGAGCAGATCGTTGATCAGTCGGGACAGGCGCTGGGCCTCGTGGTTTATGTCCGAGGCATAGTCGCGCACCTCGCTCGTCCCCAGCTCCGCGTCACGCATGAGCTCGGAGAACCCCTGGATCGAGGTCAGCGCGGTGCGGAATTCGTGGCTGACCATGGAAACAAAGCGGGCCTGCGCCTGGCTCGCCTCCTCCAGCTGGGCCGCGGCCTGACGCGACTTGTCAAGCGCGCTCTCGAGTTGGAGCCGAGCGCGCTCCTGTTCGGTCACGTTGGTGAGCACGCTCTGCACGTGCAGGGGGTGGCCCTCGTCATCGTGAAGCATGATCGAGCGGGCGTAGGTCAGCTTCAGCTCCCCGTCCTTGCCGATCAGGCGCAGGTGCTGGTCGACCGCCAGCTCACCCGCCTCCAGGCGGTCGAACATCGAATCCAGCAGCTCCTGGTCGGCGGGATGGACGAAGCTGTCGAGGGCGGAGTGCATCAGCTCCTCGGAGCTGCAGTCGAGCAGCTCCTGGAAGGCGCGGTTGGTGCGCAGGGGGCGGTGATCCAGGCCGATGAAGGCGAGCGCGGCGGGCGTGGACTCAAAGAGGTGATCAAGGCTACGCTGCACCTGCTGCTGGCGAAGCTGCTCGCGATGCCTGCGGTCGATGTCCTCGACCGTGACAACGACAAAGTCGAGACCCCCATCCGGATCGCGCGCGGCTCCGGCCTGGATCCGAGCCCAAAAGCTGCTCCCGTCGGCCCGCACTAGGCGCTGCCGCCAGCGCCCGTCGCTGGTCACCCCGTCAAGCAGGCCCATCCAGTGCGGTCGCACGCGCTCGCGATCCTGGGGATCGACGTGGTCACCCGCCTCGGTCCCGACCAGCGCCTCGGGACTGGACCAGCCCAGCATGTTGGCGAGCTGGGCGTTGGCCCTCAGCACCCGGCCCCGGGGGTCGGCGATGAAAGCTCCGACCGGGTGGGCGTCGAAGACCCGAACCATCTTGTCGCTCCCAGCGAAGCGAGTCTCGGGCTCCGTCCTGATCACAAGCCGGGGACGCTCGGGCAGCTGCATATCATGCCATTCTCGGCGCCCGGGGAGACGCGGCGGACGCAGGCCACCGGCGTGGAGGCGTCAGCTGGCGCTCGGCTTGCCGCCCGCCCGACCCTGCTCGGCCACCGCCCGGGCCCGGGCTTCGATCTCGCCCGCATCGCCCAGGTAGCTCGCCTCGAGCGGACGCAGGGCGTCGTCAAGACGGTACAGGCGGGGCACACCGGTTGGAATGTTGAGCTCGCTGATGGCGTCGTCGGCGATGCCGTCCAGGTGCTTGATCAGCGCGCGCAGGCTGTTGCCGTGAGCGACAACCAGGACAGTGCCGCGGCGCCGAAGATCGGGAATGATGCCGTCGTACCAGTAGGGGAGCATGCGCTCCACCACATTCTTAAGGCTCTCGCTGGGCGGGATCAGATCGGGCGCGAGATCGTCGTAGCGGCCGTCGCTGGATCCAGGATCTGCCGGCTCCAGCCGGGGCGGTGCGACGTCATAGCTGCGGCGCCAGATCCGGACCTTCTCCTCTCCGTGCCGGGCCGCCGTCTCCGCCTTGTTCAATCCCTGCAGGGCGCCGTAGTGGCGCTCGTTGAGCCGCCAGGAGCGGCGCACCGGAAGCCAGCCGAGCTCGAGGTCGGCGAGGACCAGGTTGGCGGTCTCGATCGCCCGGCTTAGGAGCGAGGTGTGGAGCACACGGGGCGCGAGCCCGGCCCCGCGCAGGGCGGCGGCGGCGCTGTGTGCCTCCTCGCGACCGGTTGGGGTGAGCGGCACGTCGATCCACCCGGTGAAGCGATTCTCCAGGTTCCAGGTGCTCTCGCCGTGGCGGAGCAGGATCAGCTCCGGCATCAGATGCCCCCTCGCGCCAGGGCGAACAGGGCCGGTCCCAGGAGCACGATCCAGATCGTGGGGAATATGAACAGAACCATGGGCACGACCATTTTGACCGGCGCCGTGGCGCCGAGCTGGCGCGCCCGCTCGCGGCGCCGGAAGCGGACGTCGTCAGCCTGGGTGCGCACGACCTGGGCCAGGGGTACGCCCATGCGCTGCGAGGCCCCGATGGCCTGGCTGAACCGGAGCAGCTCGGGCACGCCGCTACGACGGCTGAAACGCTCCAGGGCCTCGAGTCTGGGCGCACCCAGGCGGATCTCGGCTAAGACCCCGCCCAGCCCCTCGGTCAGAGGATTGTGGTACTTGTCCACCAGCCGATCCAGCGCGGCGTCGAAGGTGAGCCCAGCCTCGATGCAGACCACGAGCAGGTCAATGGCCGCGGGCAGGGCGACGAGGTACTCGGCGCGGCGCGAGCGGACCGCGCGCCGGAGCCAGTAGCCCACTCCCCAGTAGGCGAGCAGGGCCAGCACCCCCGCGGCCACGACCTCCAGCGCCAACCGGCCGCTGGGCAGGGCGAGAACGATCCCGAGGGTGAAGGCGGCGACCGTCGCCGCAAAACGCAGGATGACGAAGTCCGAAGCGCTCATACCCAGCGGCTCTCCTACGAATTCGAGTTGCTGAGCCAGCTCGCGCTGCTGCTCCACGGGCAGCCGCGCTACGATCCGGGCCCGCAACGACTCGATGCGGGGGCGGATCATGCGCTCGTGGAAGCTCTGATCCCGGGCACCGGCGTCCGGGGCGTGCCGCGCCAGGGCGCCGTAGGCCAGGAGCCGGGCCTGGACCGGGTCGGAGATGGACGGGACACGACGACCAACGCGGAACCCGGCCGCGATCAGGGTCAGGCCGGCGGCGCAGACCAGGGCCAGGAGGGGAATCATGCTCCGGCGCTCAGTAGAGCCCTGGCCAGCGGCCCTGTACCGACGAGACCCCCACCACCCCTCCGGCCCCGCCCGGGCAGGAGCCGGAGGTCGCCGCTGGCGCCTGGTCGAGGCCGGAGGGGAGTGAGTATTTGAGCTGCGCGTTGGCCAGCAGCCAGGTCAGATACTCGGCGTCGCACTCGCTCACCGCGACCGTGAGGCTGCTCGCCGTCCCCGCACCGGATGCCTGCCCGGCGGCGCCGATCCGGATCACCGGCACGTCCACGAACACGGTGCGCACGTTGGTCGGGCCACCGCCGCGGGGAACCACCAGAGCGATGACGTCGATGCGATCTCCGGCCTCGATGTATCCCGCCACCGCCTGCTGCTCGGAGGCGGGTAGGGTGTATGCGACCAGACCCTGGGCCAGATGCAGCGAACCCGCGCCAGATCCGCTGGAGGCGCCGGCTCCGGTCAAGAAGTTGGCCAGCACCGGCTGGCCGCGGCGCAGCGCGATCAAGAGGACCCGCCCCTGCGCTGAGGCCACCGTGGACAGGGCGGAGGGGGGAACGTCGGCGCTGTTGAGGTGGCTCACTTCAAGATCGCCCGGCGCCAGGACGCTGCCCAACGCGAGATCGCGAGCGGCGACCAGGACCGCCGCGGTGGAACCGCTGGGCGCCGAGCGCAGCGACTGGCCGTAGACGGTCACGGCCACGAAGCCGAACCCAAACACGACCAGGCCCAGCGCCACCAGAGGCCAGTTGATGCGCCGAGGCGACGACTTGGCGGCCACTTGATCTTCATCTTAGGTGTCCGCCAGGTTGGGCTATCGTTCATTCTGGCTTTGAGGTTCCCCCCCTCCGCCCGCTCGGGTCAGGCCCTGGTCGAGTTCGCGCTCACCTCCGTCCTTCTCGCCCTGCTCCTGTTGGGCGCGGTCGAGTTCGGCCTCCTCTTCGCGGACGAGCTCCAGCTGGAGGGAGCGGTCCGGATCGGCGCCGGCTGGGCCGAGGGCCATCCCAGCGCCTGGAGCTCGGCCTCGGCACCCCCGTCGAACACCATCCAGGGCCAGGTTCTATCCAGCGCCGCGGGGCTCGGCCTGACCAACGACGACACCGACCTGGGCGTGCTCTACTACCGCCCGGGAAATCCGAATCCTGTTCTGTGTGGCCGCTACAGCGCCAGCGCCGGTCAATTCGTACCCGCATCCGGCTCCACCCAGACCTCGTGCCTGGCGGCGGGAGGACTGGTCAAGATCAGCGTGAGCGACCCCACGGCCCTGATCAGTCCTTTGTTCCGGTCCCAGTTCGGTCCCACCGTCAACCTGCAGGCGGCGGCGGCGATGCCGCTCACACCGTGATGAGAAACTCGAGGCGGGGCCAGGTGCTACCGCTGGTCGCCATTCTCTCCACCGTCCTGATCGGGTTTGTGGGGCTGGTGATCGACTCCGGCTCGGTCTCCCAGAGCCAACAGCAGGCCCAGGCCGCCGCCGACGCCGCGGCCCTGGCGGCGTTCTCAAATCTAAGCTCCGGGGGAACTCTGAGCTCGGCCACAGGCTTCGCCGGGACGCTGGCGGTGGCGAATGGGATTCCGATCTCCGCTCTGACCGTAACCTTCCTTGACGCCTCGGGTGCGGTTACCGCCAGCCCAACCGCGGTGGCGGAGGTGGCCGCCAGGGTAGCGATCTCCCGGCCCACCTACTTCCTCCCCGCGCTCGGTATCGACAGTGTGCCGGTCAGCGCGCTGGCCCACGCCGGCGCGGTGGGTACCGGACCGGCGCCGGCGCCCTGCGCACTATGCCTGTTCTCGGGCTCCGGCACCGACCTCTCGCTGTTGGTCTCCGCCTCGCTGTCAACGGGCTCCCCGATAATCTCCGACTCCACCTCCGCCCGAGGCATTGGGCTCGCCTCCCGGGCGTCGATCACAGCCAGCGCCGTCGGCATCGCCGGGGGTGGCTACTCGCTCGGCAGTGGCTCCACCATCACCCCGACGCCGGTGGTACAGGCGGCGGTCGCCGACCCCTGGCCCTCGCTGGCCGCCCCCCAGATCTCAGGCACCGCGGTCAATTACACCTCGCCCAGCTCGGGCAGCGGAAGCATCAACCCCGGCCTCTACTCCCAGATCAGCGTCGTCGGCACCTTCAGCCTGAACCTGACCCCGGGCCTTTACGTGCTCACGGGGAGTCTGTCCACGACGGCGGGGGCCGCGCTTTCGGGCACCGGCGTCAGCGTCTATCTGGCCTGTCCCGGCTATCCCACTGCATGCCCCAGCGGGGCCGCCGGAGGCGGCATCGCCGCCGGTGGATCCAGCTTCAACCTGAGCGCCCCGAGCACGGGGTCGCTGGCCGGGATGGCGATCTTTGCCGACCGAGGTAACGCTCAAGGAAGCGTGATCTCGGCCGGCACCACCGCCATCGGGGGCACCTGGTACGCGATCGGGTCCTCACTCCAAATCGGCACCGGAACCCCGATCCAGTTCGACGCCAACCTGCTCCTGGCCAGCCTGCATCTGAACCGCGGAGCCCAGCTCGCGCTCAATCCATCCGGCGCCGGGCAGTATCAGGGTCCGAGCGCGTCGGCGGGCGGGGTGGCCCTGCTGCCGTGAGGGCCCGCTCCGGACAGGCCCTGCTCGAGTTCTCACTGGTGGCCAGCCTGACCCTGGTCCTGGTGCTCGGGATCATGGATTTCGCCTACCTCTTCGCCGGCCGCGTCGCCGCCTTTCAGGCGTCAGAGGTGGCGGCCAGATTCGCCGCCACCCACCCCACCGCGTGGTCGTCCGCCCCCGCGCCCGGGCGCGACACGATCGAGGGCAATCTGACCCTGACCTCGGCTCCGGCCCGGATAAGCAACGACGACGCACACCTCAACATCAGTTATGCGCTGGCTGCAAACGGGGCCCTGGTCACCTGTGGTCGCTACAGCGCCAGCGCGGGCGCCTTCGTGCCCAACTCGGGCTACACGCAGGCCACCTGCGTGGCACCGGGGAGCGTGATCATGATCTCGGCCACCTACGACTACGTCTTTATCACCCCGATGCTGCGCCAGCTCCTGACCACCGTCACCATCCACGCCACGGCCAGCGCTCTGGAGGCGGGTTGAGCGGGTGCAGGCAGGCTCGACTACACTTTCGGCAACGATGCTGGTCCACCTCCGCAGCGACCTTTCCTCAATCGGATGTAGCCCCGGGGCGGATGCTGCTTGGCGCCCTTATTGAGGGCGCTTCAGCTTCGGCCCCCGCCATTCGGCGGGGGCCTTTTTTGTTTGGGGTGAGATGGCACATTGGACGATTCGGGTGAGCGGAGTCGGTGGTTCGCGCGATCTGGAGCGAGCCTTTTCATCCTGCGCCGAGCTCTCGATTGACCTGAGCTCGGTGCGCTGGCATCGTGCCCACCTCCACCTGGAGCTGGCCCACGGCGCCGACACCGACGGCCTGGTCTCAGCGCTCAAGGAGCACGGATTCGGGATCGAGGTCGCCCCCGGCGAGCATCGCCTGGAGTCGCTATCCGACCGCGAGCAGGAGCTCCTGGCCCAGCTCGCGGGCGGCCTGCAACTGAAGGAGGCGGCGCGACGGATGGGGGTCGGAACCAGCACCGCGCGCGAGTACTGGGAGCGCGCCAAGCGCAAGCTCGAGGTGCGCACCATCGGCCAGGCGGCGAGCCTTTGGACCCGCGCCCGGCGCTGAGGCATCAGCTGCGGTCGAGTTCGTAGTTGAGGTTCGGACTCAGCCAGCGCTCGGCCTCGGCCAGGCTGATCCCGCTGCGCCGGGCATAGTCCTGGACCTGATCGAGACCGAGCTTTCCAACCGTGAAGTAGCCCGCCTGGGGGTGGGCGAGATAGATACCCGAGACCGACGCGGGGGGAAGCATGGCGCACGATTCGGTCAGATCCATGCCCACCTCGCGGGCCCCGAGGAGATCGAATAGGGCGAACTTGGGCCGGTGATCGGGGCAGGCGGGATACCCGAATGCGGGCCTGATACCGCGGAAGCGTTCGGCCATCAGATCGTCCGGGCTGAGGCTCGGGCCGGACTCGTACCACTCGCGTCGGGCGCGCTCGTGAAGGTGCTCGGCGAAGGCCTCAACCAGGCGGTCGGCCAGCGCCTTGACCATGATCGCGTGGTAGTCGTCCTGGTCGGCAGCAAAGCTGTCAGACAGCTCGTCCGCCCCCAATCCGGCAGTGACGGCAAAGGCCCCGATGTGATCGCCGGCGGGGGCGACGTAATCGGCCAGGGATCGGTTGGGACGCTCGTCGCCGTGATCGACCTGCTGGCGAAGCATGGGCAGCAGCAGGCCCTGCTCGAGCTGGATGTCGTCGCCGTCGGAATGGGCCGGGAAGAAGCCATATCGGCCCCGGGCCCGAAGCAGGCGCTCGGACTCGATCCGGTCGAGCAGGCTCTGAGCGTGCTCGTAGAGCTCGTGCGCGGCGGGACCGAAACGGGGATGCTCCAGAATCGCGGGGAATCGCCCCTTGAGATCCCAGGCATGGAAGAAGAAGGTCCAGTCGATGTAGGGGCGCAGGGTTGAGAGCTCAACCTCGATCTCGCGTACTCCGGTAAAGGCGGGGACCGCCAGGTTCTCGAAGGCGGGCCGATCGCGCCGAGCGCGCGCCTCGGCCAGGGGCAGGAGGGGACGCTTGGTCTTCGCCAGGTGCTCCTGGCGCAGGCGTTCTTGGAGTTCCCGGTTCTCGCGATCCAGGGTCACGCGGCGCTTGCTGTCGAGCAGATCGGACATCACCCCGACCACGCGCGAGGCGTCGAGAACGTGCACCGTCGAGCCGTCGTAGCGTGGCGCCACGCGAACTGCGGTGTGCTGTTTGGAGGTAGTGGCGCCCCCGATCAAGAGCGGCATCGAAAGCCCTCGGCGCTGCATCTCCTCGGCCACCTGGACCATCTCGTCGAGCGAGGGCGTGATCAGACCGGAGAGGCCGACGGCGTCGGCCCCGACCTCGATCGCGGTGTCGAGGATGCGGTCGGCGGGAACCATCACGCCCAGATCCAACACCTCGTAGTTGTTGCAGCCCAAGACCACGCCGACGATGTTCTTGCCGATGTCATGGACGTCACCCTTGACCGTGGCCAGGACCACGCGGCCCTGGTGCCGGACAACCTGGGACGCCTGATCGAGCATGAATGGCTCGAGGTGGGCGACAGCGCGCTTCATCGCGCGCGCGCTCTTGACCACCTGGGGTAGGAACATCTTGCCCGCCCCGAACAGGTCACCTACCACTTTCATGCCGTCCATCAGGGGCCCCTCAATCACGTCCAGGGGACGGCCGAGCTTGAGCCGGGCCTCCTCGGCGTCGGCCTCGATGAAGTCGTCCACCCCATGTACCAGGGCGTACTCGATCCGGGCCTCAACCCCCTGCTCGCGCCAGCTCAGGTCGCGCTCGCGCGGGCGCCCTGAGCCGGCGCCCCCCGCGGCGAGCGCGAGCAGGCGCTCGGTCGCGTCCGCACGGCGGTTCAGGATCACGTCCTCGACCAGCGTGCGCAGCTCGGGGGAGATGTCCTCGTAAACCGCCAGCTGACCGGCATTGACGATGCCCATGTCAAGACCGGCGGCGATGGCGTGATAAAGGAAGGCGGAGTGCATCGCCTCCCGCACAGCGTCATTGCCGCGAAAGGCGAACGACAAGTTTGAAATGCCGCCCGAGATGTGGACCCCGGGCAGCTGGCGCTTGATCTTGCCCGTGGCCTCGATGAAGGCCTGGGCGTAGCCGGAGTGCTCCTCCATGCCCGTAGCCACGGCCAGCACGTTGGGGTCGAAGATGATGTCCTGGCTCGACAGTCCAGCGCGCTCGGTGAGCAGTTGGTGGGCCCGCTGGCAGATCGCCAGCTTGCGCTCCACGGTGTCGGCCTGCCCGCGCTCGTCAAAGGCCATGACCACCACAGCCGCCCCCAGCTCGCGCACCCGGCGAGCCTGGTCCAAGAACACCTCCTCGCCCTCCTTGAGGCTGATGGAGTTGGCCACGCCCTTGCCCTGGACGCACTTGAGTCCGGCCTCGATGACCGAGAAGCGCGAGCTGTCAACCATGATCGGGATTCGCGCCACCTCGGGCTCGGTGGCCACGAAGTTCAAGAATCTGGTCATCGCCCGCTCCGAGTCGAGTAGGTCGGCATCCATGTTGACGTCGAGGATGTTGGCCCCCCCCCGCACCTGTTCGAGGGCGACGTCGAGGGCGCCGGCGTAGTCCTCGGCCTCGATCAGACGCCGAAAGCGCGCCGACCCGGTCACGTTATTGCGCTCGCCGATCATGACAAAGCCGGAATCGGGGCCGATGGTGAAGGGCTCCAGCCCGCTCAGTCGGGTGGCCGGGGCGATGGTCGGCAGCGAGCGCGGAGCCTGGTTGGCGATCGCCGACTTGATGGCGCGGATGTGTTCGGGGGTGGTGCCGCAACAGCCCCCGACCAGGTTGACCAGCCCGTCGCGCGCGAACTCTCCCACCAGTCGCCCGGTCACCTCCGGGCTCTCGTCGTAACCCCCGAAGGCGTTGGGCAGACCAGCGTTGGGATAGCAGCTGACGTAGGTGGTAGCGACCCGGGCCAGATCGGCCAGGTGGGGGCGGAGCTGGGCGGCGCCGAGCGAGCAGTTGAGGCCCACCACCAGGGGGTGCGCGTGCTCGATGGAAACCCAGAACGCCTCGACGGTCTGACCTGACAGGTTGCGCCCGCTCAGATCGACCACCGTGAGCGATATCACCAGGGGAAGCTCGGGCGCGACCCGGCGCGCGGCCTCGATCGCGGCCTTGGCGTTGAGGGTGTCGAAGGCGGTCTCGATCAGGAGCAGGTCGGCACCCCCGTCGCGCAACCCCCGCACCGCCTCGGCATAACCCTGGCTCATGGCGTCGAAGCTCGACTCGCGATATCCCGGATCGTCGACGCGAGGGGACATCGATAGGGTGACGCTGGTGGGCCCAAGCGAGCCCATGACCAATCGGTCGGGAAAGTCGGCCACCGCCTGGCGGCCGAGCTCCGCCCCCGAGCGGCTGAGCTCATAGGCCAGCTCGGAGAGCCCGTAGTCGGCCTGTGACATCGGGGTGGAATTGAAGGTGTTGGTGGTGATGACGTCCGAACCGGCCTCCAGATAGGCCCGGTGCACCTCGAGGACGGCCTCCGGCCGGGTCAGATTGAGCAGATCCAGGTCTCCTCTGAGGGCGAGGGGATGATCCTTGAATCGGCGGCCGCGGAAGTCGGATTCGGTAAAGCCATGGCGCTGGAGCATGGTTCCCATCGCCCCGTCCAGGAGCGCGATACGCTGCTCCAGGAGCGCGCGCAACCGGGCCTCAGTCGACATCAGCATCTCCTCTCGCCCGGCACCTGGTTGATCACCTCCGGCCGCCGTCGCCACGGGAACGCCAGCCGGGTGCGGCCAAACAGCCAGCGTACCAGGAAGCCGTTCGTACGCCCCGCGGGGCGCGAACTCAAATTCCCGCGTTGCGCAGCAGGGAGACGCTCATGACCAGGCCGATGGCGACCACCGCGGGCCGGATCAGGGGCTGCGGGATGCGGCGGGCCACCATTACCGAGAGCACGCCGCCGACCACGGCGCCCACGATCATGACCAGGGCCGGCAGCCAGACCACGGCGCCGGCGGCGATGAAGGTCACCACGGCGACGCCGTTGATGGCGGTGGCAAGCAGGTTTTTGCGCGCATTGGCGAAGTGGTAGTCGGCCGCGCCCAGGACGCCAAAGGAGGCCAGCATCATGATCCCCAGACCACCTCCGAAGTAGCCCCCATAGATCGCGATCGGGAACTGGACCACGGATACCACCCAGAGCGGTGCCGCCCGCTCCCCGCGCATGTGCGCAATGCGGCCGCCGGCGGCGAAGAGCAGGGTGGCTCCGAGCATCAGGAACGGAACCACGGCTCCGAATAGGTGCTGCGGGGTGTGCAGCAGCAGCACCGCACCGACAAGTCCCCCGACCAGGGAGACGGAGCCGAGAACGAGCACCTCGCGGCGCAGCCCGAGCTCGCGGCGGTAGGCACGGGCCGCGGCCAGAGAGGCCGGCCAGAGCGCGACTGTGTTGGTGGCGTTGGCGTTGACGGGCAGCACGCCGGAGAAGATCAGGGCGGGGAAGGCGACAAAACTGCCTCCGCCAGCCATCCCGTTCAGAATCCCCCCAGCGACGGCCGCGACCAGGAGGAGGGCCAGGCCGAGGGGCTGGTGGTAGCTCACGCGGGTCTCACGGCGCGACCTGAATGTGACTGCTCACGGCCCGTAATCATGGGCGATGGGGGCGGCGGGGGTCAGCGTCCAGCCCGGGGGAAGGCGTTGAGTCGATCCGCGCTAGCGATAGAACGCCGCGCCAAGGGCTCCACCCAAGATCAGGACGGCGATCACGGGCACCCGGCGGGTCGCGATGAGGGCGGCACTGCCGATGACTATGGCGAGGCTGACCACGTCGATGCCGTAGCTTCCGGCCAGCTTCAACACCACCACCGGCACGCTGCCGGTGACCGCCAGGGCGAGGCCGCGCACGAACCCCTGGACCGGTGCGAGCGGGGCGTAGCGGTGATGCACCAGGCCGATCGGAATGACGAGCAGGGGCGGGATCAGAACCGCCACCATGGCCAGGGTCGAACCGGCCAGCCCGAAGATCAGATAGCCCAGCGCGATTACCCACAGTCCGGTGGGCCCGGGCGAGAGCTGACCGATGGCGAGGGCCTCGGCGAAGGTGTGGTCGTTGGCCCAGCCCCGGGCCAGCAGGTCCTGGTGCAGGCTGGCCAGGTTGCCCAGGCCACCCGACGACAGCAGCGACGCCTTCAGCATGAGCCAGAAGAGGAGGGCGGCGTTGATCAAGCGCGCACCTGGGGCGAGCCTCGCAGCGCGACCCCGACCACCACGGCCATGAGGGCACCAGACCCGACCAGCACAAGGTAGATGGGAAGACGGCCACCCATGACCAGGAGGGCAACCGCGCCCACGACCAAGATCGAGGCAAGCAGAACCCAGCGACCCTCCTTGGCGCTGGTCTCAAGCAGCGGGGCCAGGATGCGCCAGCTCATGATCAGGTTGCCCCCGGCCGCGGCCATGACCAGGCCGCGTATGGCCCCGGCCACCAGCGCCATGGAGTGCAGTCGGGCGTAGAGGGCGGCCACCGCCACCGTGATCAGAAAGCTAGGCAGGAGGAAGCCGACCAGGGATACGAGCATGCCCCGACGACCGGCCAGGCGGCCTCCGGTGAGGATGGCGAGCGCGATCAGATTGATGCCGGGCACGACCTGGCAGAGCCCTAGGACCTCAGCCCAGCCCTGAGGCGTCAACCAGTCGCGCTTTTGGACCAGCTCGGCGTAGGCGTAGATCTGGACTGCCGGGCCGCCCCCGAACGACTGCAGCCCCACCCGTGCCCAGAGCAGGAAGAGAAGTCTGGGAGAGGGTTCCTGATTCACCGCTGCCCATTCTGCCCGGTGGGCGCCCGCGCCGCGGCCGCAGCCCCGCGTCTGTCGCAGTTCCGAGACTCTGTCGTGGTAACAGTTCAGTGAATTTGTCATGGGGTGGTGACCGAGGGTCGCCGCCAAGGATGGTTGGCGGGCGGCCGATAGGGTCCTGAGTTGTTAGCCGGCGGCTGAGGCTTGGGGTTGGAGATCACGGGCACTGGGGTCAGCTCGCCGGCATGGGAGTGCGCGGCCGCGCGGTAGATGGTCTTGGGGTCGGCCAGGACTTTCTTGGCCAGACAGAACCCGCCGGAGTAGACGCAGAGGGTGCCGTCGAAGCGCTCGTGGACCTCAACCCGGGCGTGGGCCTGGCTCTGGCGGTCGCGGGTGCGCGGGATGTCGATGACGTGCGGGCCGAAGCGAACGGTGTTGTCATTGGCGACCACGCGGCGGTATTTGAAACAGAAGAACTCCTCGAGGCGACTGCTCTTGGGCCAGGGCAACCAGGCTGGGGCGGGGTCTTGGGGGGCGACCATGAATCGTCGATTGTGACGGGCCAGGCAGCGTTGGAGAACCTGGTTGGCGTCGTCCCTGGTGCAGGCATGGGCGAGTCGCAACTCGCTGACCAATCGGTCTTGGAAGGTGCCCCAGAGGCGCTCGATCCGGCCTTTGGCCTGGGGTGAGCGCGCGAGTATGAGGTTGACGCCGAGTTCGTCCAGGAGGCGGCCGAACTGGGTTGGCTGGCGACGGCCTGCGAGCTCTTCTTCAAGAGTGAGGTGGGCATTCTTGGTCACCACGAAGATGGAATGACGGTCGGCGTAGAGGGCGAGCGGAATGCCACGGCGGCGGACGACCTCGCGCATGACTTCGAAGTAGCCCTGAGCGTCCTCTTGCTCTCGAAAACGGGCCCAAAGCACCTCGCTGGTGGCGTCGTCGATGGCTCCGACCAAGCTCAGCCATGGTCCGCGTCCCTCCAGCCAGTCATGGCGGCTGGTGTCGACCTGGAGCAGCATCCCCGCCTGGGGGTAGCGGTCGCGCCGCCGCCGGTGACGAGGCGCTCGGCGCTGGCGGGGCGCGGGGATGCCGGC
>Ga0307373_10001473_pt1 | contig 44157 bp, 34 predicted proteins | sample OX2MG_FD_202534 | JGI IMG/M metagenome (GOLD analysis project Ga0307373, IMG submission 202534) | Soil microbial communities from Risofladan, Vaasa, Finland - OX-2 | ecosystem: Environmental > Terrestrial > Soil > Coastal area > Acid sulfate soil | place: Finland: Risofladan, Vaasa | collected...
CCGCCTACTCTACTCAGGATCCGCGGCCGAAAGGTTCCATCACGGCGGAGCGTGATGCCTACGATACGTGCCCAAGCCAGTCGGCGAGTAAAGTGCGAGAAGGCAGGACCGGACCACCGCGGAACGCCCCTCAACGCGGAACTCGCGACTTTATTTAGGCCATCCCTCATCCCTCATCCCGCATCCCCTCTTCGGAGCTATGAGATGATGAAATCCCTCGGGTTTTTCTCGTTTGTGCAAATTTGCACAAACGAGGATCGCTCTGTGGGGAACGCCCTCCGTGGCGTTCCGCGGAGCGGGGTCGGCGCCAAGCTCGCACGACCTCGGAACGCCACGGAGGGCGTTGCATACAGAGCCGCCAGATGGTTCCGCGCTTGTACAAGCCGGCATCGACGTTTTCGCGCGTCGGCCTAAGCCGCTGGCCCCTGCCAACTTAGATGGCCCAGGCGGCGCGATTGATTTTTGTTTTTCACAAGCAAATCAGCGCCCAGCCCCCAACACCCCCGAACCCGGGAGAACGCGGCTTTCGCCAGGACGATCTCGAAAAACTCGCCCGGTTCATGACCGGCACGCCGATTCGCGGCGTGGTGTTCATCGAAGCCGAGGCACTGATGCGGCTGGTCAACGAAAGTATTGGCAAGCGGCGCGAGTTCCGCCTGGCCGACGTCGATCGGCTTCTGTTCGGCAACAAGATCATCGTCTAGCAATTCCGACTGACGCCCGCTGGACACGATTTGCGGAGCGATTCTAGGGGAAGGTATAATTCTCGTTCGTCCGTGGTCCGTTGTTAGTGGTTAGTCATCTTCCAACCCCCCATCCCCCGCCACCGCATGAGCCTACCGCGCATCGCCCTCCTCGTTTCCTGGCTGCTCGGCTTCGCTGCTCAAGCCTTCGCTCAACTACCGGCCGAACAAGAACGGAAGACACTCGTCGTGCCGGACGGTTTCGACGTATCGCTCTTCGCCTGCGAGCCGATGATCACGAACCCCTCGGCCATCGACGTCGATACGCAGGGCCGCGTGTGGGTGGCCGAGATCCAGTGGTATCGGTCGAAGGCCAAAGAGCCGCCGGCCGACAAGATCAAGGTGCTCGAAGACACCGACGGCGACGGCCGAGCAGACAAAATGACCGTGTTCGCCGAAGGCGTGTTTGCCCCCATGAGCATCTGCGTGGCCGGCGATAAGGTGTATGTGGCCACCAGCCCGGACCTGTGGGTCTATGAAGACAAGAACGGCGACCTGCTGGCCGACGGCGCGCCCCAAAAACTGCTGACCGGCTTCGGCGGCAAGAACAGCGACCACGGCGCCCACAGCCTCGTGCTCGGCCCCGACCACAAATGGTGGATGAGCCACGGCGACACCGGCTTCAAGGTCACCGGCAGCGACGGCTCGCACATCGAGTTTCGCTGGGGAGCGATGCTCCGCGGCGAACTCGACGGCAGCCGGCTTGAAACGGTGGCCGTCAACTTCCGCAACCCTTACGAGATTTGCGTCAGCTCGTTCGGTGAGCCGTATTGCAGCGACAACGACAACGACGGCAACTTCAGCGCCCGAATTTGCTGGATCATGGAAGGGGGCAATTACGGCTGGTTTGGCGGTCCGCCCGCCAAGGTGCCGCCGGGCACGCCTTTCGGCGAACATTGGCACTTCCGCGGACACATTCCCGGCTTCGTGCCGGCCACGATCGTCACCGGCTTCGGCTCGCCCAGCGGCATCTGCTATTACGAAGGCGATGCCTTTGGCCCCGACTACAAGAACGCCCCGTTGCACACCGATCCCGGCCCGCGCGAGGTCCGCATTTATCGTCACGAGAAGTCCGGGTACGGCATGAAAGGCGCCAGCCGCGTGTTCGTCTCGAACCAGGGCGACAATTACTTCCGGCCCGACGATGTATGCACCGCGCCCGACGGTAGCCTTTACGTTTCCGACTGGTACGACGGCGGCGTGGGCGGGCACGCCTACAACGACCCCGACCGCGGCCGCATCTTTTTGCTGCGGCCCCACGGCAAGAAACTGTCTCGCACCGGCAAGCCGGGGCCGTATCAGACCGTGGCCGACGCCATCGAAGGACTGCAGAATCCGAATCTGGCCACGCAGTATCTGGCCCGCGAGCGGTTGCTGAAGGGCGGCGGCGAAAGCATTGCGGCGCTCAAGGCGCTGCTCAAAGACGCCGGGCCGAATCATCGCGCTCGGGCGATGTGGGTGCTCGATCGCATGGGCGGCGATGGCCGGCGCGCGGTCGTGGACGAACTCAAGAGCATCGACGCTGCCATGCGGGCCCTGGCGGTCAGAATTCTCCGCCGGCACGGTGCCGAGCAAGCCGATGCGATCTTGGCGATGGCCGGCGATGCCTCGCCCGAAGTGCGACGCGAAGTGCTCTTGGCGCTGCCGAAACTTTCGGGAACGAAGGCCCAGCACGTGCTCATCGAACTGGCGTCGGCTTACGCCGGCAGCGACCGATATCAGCTTGAAGCGATCAACATTGCGGTCGGCGATCGAAAGGCCGAGCTGTATGCCGCCTTGGAATCGGCCGGTAAGGTCTCGCTGAATAATCTGGCGCTATTACAGGTGCTCGATCCGAAGAAGGCGGCCGACTTTGCCACCCGGAGCCTGGCCGCCTCGAATCTCGATGAGGCCGCCCGAACGGCCTTGCTCAAGCAGCTTGGCGGCAGCGCATCGGCGGAAGCGGGCGCGGCCGTGCTCAAGCTCGTGGTTGACGAGAAGGCGAGCGCCGATCTGCGAAACCTGGCTCTGAGCCTGCTCGGTTCAAACCTGTCGGGCATCTGGAAAGACCTCAAAGAGAAGCCGGAACTGGCCGCCATTTTGCGAGAACTGCTGGCCAAAAACGACCGGCGGCTCGCCGCGCTGCGATTGATCGGCGACAACCAGCTTGGGCAGGTCGGCGGCGAAGTGCTGGCTCTCGCCGCCGACGTGAAGGCCGACCAAGAAGTGCGGCAGAAGGCGATCGAAACGGCTGCCCGGCTTCATGCTCGCGGCACCGGGCAGGCGCTCGAAAAGCTGCTGGCCGATTCCGACGCGGTGGTGCGTCAGGCGGCGCTCTCGGCGCTCGTCGAGTTGCAAGACTGGAGTGCCGTCAAACGGGTGCTGAGCGACCGAGGCGTGGCCGATGACGTGAAGACCAAGGCGGTCGATCAATTGGTGTCGTCGGTCGGCGGCGCGCTGGTCGTTCTGCGCTGGATCGACGCCCAGTCGCTCTCGGCGCCGTTGCGCAAAGCGGCCATTGCCAAGGCCGCCAACCATCCTGATTCGAATGTGCGCGTGCTGTACGAGCGGTTCATTCCTGAAAGCCAGCGGCCGAAGCGATTGGGGGCCGCGATCAAGCCCGAAGAGATTCTGGCGATGCCCGGCGATGCCGCACGCGGGCGAGAGATCTTTTTTCATAGCTCGGCGGCCCAGTGCAAAAACTGCCACCGGGTTCATAACGTCGGCGCGGCCATCGGTCCCGACTTGAGCATGATCGGCAAGAAATACGAACGGGCCACGCTGCTGGAAACGATTCTCGATCCCTCCAAGGCGATCGCGCCCGAATACACGGCCTACCTGCTGGAAACGACGCGGGGCCAGGTGTATGCCGGCTTTCTGGTCGAAAAGGACGACAAGCGGGTCGTGCTCAAAGACGCGACGGGCAAGCTGATTGCGGTGGCCGCCGGCGACGTGGAGGCACTCGAAGCGCAGCGGAAATCGCTCATGCCCGAACTCGTGCTGCGCGACGTGACGGCGAAGGACGCGGCCGACTTGCTGGCGTATCTCACCTCGCTGACCAGCGGCGTGCAACCGGTGACGCGGTTTCGGCTGCTGGGGCCGTTCGCCAGCCCGGACAAGCGCGGGATCGACCGCGACTTCGGCCCCGAAAAGACGCTTGCCAAACCGGATTTGAACGCCGCCTACACCGGCGCCGCGAACAAGACGTGCCATTGGGACGCGGTCGAAGCCGACAACTCTCTGGGCTTCGTGGGCGTCGACCAAGTGAAGCTGGCACACCGGCTGGGCGTGCCGGCGGAAGGCGTGACGAATTATTTTCTGATCTTCGCCGACAGCGATGCGGACCAGCCGGCGAGGCTGCTTTTGGGCAGCGACGACAGCAGCAAGGTGTGGGTCAACGGCGAGCTGGTCCACGAATATCGGGGCGACCGGGCCCTCGGCCAGGCCGACGACCAGTTCTCAGTGCCCTTGATTGCCGGCCGCAACACGATTGTCATCAAGGTCGAAAACCACCAAGGCCCCGGTGGCGTGGCGCTGGCGGTCTCGGCGCCGAAGAACATCGAATTGAAGACGGAGTAGCGTTACTCTTGGCCCTGCCTTTGATCTGGCGGGAGCAAGGCGCGGAGGCGGGCATTTTCGGCTTCCAGAGCGGCCGAGCGATGCCGTTCGATCTCAGCGTCCTGTTCGGCTTTGGCCGCCGCCTGTTCGGCTTTGGCCGCCGCCTGTTCGGCTTTGGCCGCCGCGCGTCCGGCTTTGGCGGTCGCACGTTTCGCCTCCGCGGCCTCGCGTCGCAAACGTTTGACTTGTTCCTGGTATTCCTCCCTGGTCGGCAAGCGAGTGCCGGTCGCTGGATCTACGACCCGCAGCAGGTGGGCATCGATCACCAGATCGAGGCCCAGCTCGGCGCTCGAAAGCCGGTCGGTTTGCTCCTGCGGCATGGGGACATATTGCCCGCCTTTGAGTTGAAAACCTTGCAACCGCGGCCGCAGATACTCGCCCACGGGATCGAACAGCAGATACTCTTTCACACCCAGGCTGGCATAAATCGCCGGCTTTTCGAATTGATCTTCGCCCTTGGTCGAGGCCGAGGTGACCTCGATAATCACGGCGGGAACGACGCCTTCTTCCCACGTGCGGAACGAACGGCGCAGGTGCGTTCCCCGCACGCCTTTGCTCACCATCACATCCGGCCCGCGGACCGCCGAGGGATTGCCTTCCTCATAGTAGAGCAGCATATCGGCCGCCACGTGAACGCCCTTCGGGAGAAACCACTGTCGCAAGACGCCGTAGAGGTGAGTGATGGCCAGGAGGTGATACTCGGTTTCGGCCATCGGTTTGCCGTCGGAGTCGGGATAGAGCGGGTCGCGGGTCGTGCCCGGCAGCGGGCGAAGCGAAATCGACATGGCAAAGGTCCCTCGGAAATCTGCGTTTCCCCCATTGTATCACTGCGTCGCTTACGATGTGGGGTGGGACCAGCATCATTCAAGAACGGCACGAACTGCGTCCGCCGGCACGTCGCCGACCAGCTCGACATGACCGAGCCGCGAGGGAAGCACGAACCGCAATCGGCCATGCTCCACCTTCTTGTCGTGCGACATGGCCCGCAGCACTCGTTCCGGATCGAGTTGCCTCGGCGCCTCGATCGGCAAACCAAGCGACTCCAGCAACCGCCGCTGCCGCTCGGTGACATCCGTGCCAACCCGGCCCAGCCGCTCGGCCAGCCGCGAGGCACAGAGCATGCCGATCGACACCGCCTCGCCGTGCAGAAGCTGCGAATAGCCTGTCAGCGTCTCGAAGGCGTGGCAAAACGTGTGGCCGTAATTGAGCACCGCCCGCAGCCCCGTCTGTTCCCGCTCGTCCTGGCCGACGACCCAGGCCTTCAACTGGCAGCAGCGGGCAATCAGGTGCCGCAGGCAATCGTCGTCGCGGGCGTTCAATTGGGCCACGTGTGCTTCGAGCCAGCCGAAGAACTCGGCGTCGAGAATGACGCCGTACTTGACCACCTCGGCCAGACCGGCGCGATACTCGCGCATGGGCAGCGTGGCGAGCACTTCCGTGTCGATCAGTACCGCGATCGGCTGCCAAAAGGAGCCGACCATGTTCTTGGCTCCCGGCAAATTGACGCCCACCTTGCCGCCGACCGAGCTATCGACCTGGGCCAGCAGCGTGGTGGGAACCTGCACCAGCGGCAGCCCGCGGGCATAAGTGGCGGCCACAAACCCGGCCAGATCGCCGATGACTCCACCACCCACGGCTGCGACCACGGTCTTGCGGTCGGCGTCGAGATCGAGAAGCTTCTCCCAAAGCTCCTGGGCGGTTTCGACCGACTTGCTCGTTTCGCCCGACTCGATGACGACCAGATCGACGGCCACGCGCTGTTCGGCCAACGCCGCGGCGACGGCGGCGGCCTGAGGCTCTTCGACGTGTTCGTCGGTGATCACGACGACGTGCGTCGCACCGCGTTGGACCAGCAGCGTGGCAGCCTGCGTCAGGTTGCCGGTGCCGATTTCGATGGTATAGCTGCGCTCGCCGAGAGGAACGAAGACGCGGGAAGGAGCGGGCAAGGGATTGGGGGTTTGGGGGCTGGGGGCTGGAGGTTGGTGGAAATTGCATCCCGGCGCGCCGGAGCAAATTGCAAATTGCAAATTGCCTGACGCCTGATGCCTATTTGCCGACGCGCTCAAGATCGGCGGGCGTGACGGTAATCTGCCGGCAAAAGCCGGTGTGCAGCCGCAAATAGTCCATTTCGGCGGCCGCTTGCGGCTCGGCGTGCAGCCGGGCGGCGACGCGCTGGCGATCGGCCTCTTCCCAGTCGTCGTAGTCGTCGGGCCAGATGGTTTGCGTCTCGACGACCAAGGCTTCGCGGTAAGGATCAAAGGCATTCGGCATGGCGTAGGTTTTCAAGTCGAGGTTACAGGTATTAGGCTGTAGGTTATAGATTACGGTATGAGTTATCCGTTACAAGGCCTGAAAGTGCTCGACCTGTCGCGCGTGCTCGCCGGACCGGTCTGCACGCAGCTTCTGGCCGATCTGGGGGCCGACGTCGTCAAGGTCGAACGGCCAGGTGCGGGCGACGACACGCGCCAGTGGGGTCCGCCCTTCGTGCCCGGCGGCGGGCCAAGCGGCTATTTTGTTTCCTGCAACCGCGGCAAGCGGTCGCTGGCACTCGATCTGGCTCATCCGGCCGGCCGCGAAGTGGTCGACGAGCTGATCCGCAAGGCCGATGTGCTGGTCGAGAATTTTTTGCCCGATTCGCTCCAACGGTTGGGCCTTCAGCCCGAGCGGCTGAAGCAGCTCAACCCCAACCTGGTCGCCTGTTCGATCTCTGGTTACGGCCGCACGGGGGAAATGGCTGGGGTTCCGGGCTACGACCTGATGATGCAGGCCAGCGGCGGCATCATGTCGATCACCGGCGAGCCGGACGGCATGCCCATGAAGGTCGGCGTGGCCATCACCGACGTGATCACCGGCCTCTACGCCGCGGCCAGCGTGTTGGCTGGACTTTACGGGCGTGGCCAGGGCGGGCCGGGCACGATGTTCGACCTCGCTTTGGCCGACTGCACGCTGGCCAGCCTGGTGAACGTCGCCCAAGGATCGTTGCTCGCGGGCCAGCGGCCGCGGCGTTGGGGAAACGCCCATCCGCAGATCGTGCCTTACGAAGCCTTCGCCACGGCCGACGGGCACCTGGTGCTGGCCGTGGGCGCCGACCGGCAATGGAAACGGTTCTGCCAGGCGGTTGGCCGCGGTGAATTGGCGGCCGACGCCCGTTTCGCCACGAATCCCGCGCGCGTCGAGAACCGCGACGTCCTCATCCCGCAGTTGCAGCAACTCTTTGCCCAGCGGACAACCGCCGAGTGGCAGACGCTGCTGAGCGCGGCCGAAGTGCCCCATTCGCCGGTGCTGGCGCTGGACGAAATTTTCCAGTCGCCCCAGGTGGCCGCTCGCCGGATGGTGCTCGACACGGTCGATTCCGCGGGACGCGGTTATCGCCTGCTGGGCGGAGCGGTCCATTGGCAAGACGAGCCGGTGCCTCGGGCCCCAGCCGTGCCCGACCTTGGCGAGCACACCGACGAAGTGTTGGCTGATTGGCTCGGTTATTCGCCGCAACGCATTGCCGAGCTGCACAAAACAGGCGGGATGGGGGGCGAGTAGAACGATGGATAGGGCGCAAACGGCCGGCCCCTCGCCTAAGCTGATCTCAGGTAAATACGCCTTGCTGGCCGTGGTCGCGATAGGCCTGGCGGGTGCCGCTGGTGGCTGGTGGTATCGGCAAAGTTTGCAGCGGCGCCCGCTGGAACTATGGGGGCGTGAGGCAGCGAGCCTCATGGTTCGGGCCCCCAACGTTGAGCTCTGCCGCTTGGAGGCCACAACCAATGGCGCGCTATCGAACGCGATCAAGGCAGACGGGCACGCCTATGAGCCATTGGACTGCGTCGACGCCGGCCGGATGCCGGGCTTCTTACACCTGCGGCACAGCCTGCTGAACGATTACAGCTTCGACTGGGCCGACGCGGCGAGCGGCGAGCACGACTGGGGCTATCTCATCCGCTTTCGCGACGACGCCAAAACGGCCACGCTCCTCATCTCACGCGACTTCGGTTACGCCTTGCTTGTCGAGACAGGGGCGAAAGCGTGCGTCAGGCCCGTTGGCCCTGGAATTGAACAGGTTCTCGGCGACAGGTCGAGAGCAAGCGGCTTTTGAGCATCCCGGAGAAATTCTGATGCTTGCGGTTACCCCGGACGGCAAGAGGCTTGTCTTTGCCGGGCGGGCGATGGACCGTGCGTGACACGAGCAGTTATCATCATTTGTCGTAGGCCATGTGGACGTGCCAGTTCTCCTCGTTTCCGCACAACTGCTCATACAGCTCCCACGAAATGCGCGAAAGCACGATCCGGCGTTCGCCTCTCAGCACTATTCGTTCGACGGTCGCCATGCGAAAGCCTCCTTCAGAATGCACCGTGTCTATTTTATGGCCGCCGTGCCGGCCTCGCCACGCCGCGTCCACTAATTCGGCTCGTACCAGTCGCCGCGCAGCCAGCGGACGAGCAGGTCGAGATTCGCGGGGCCGATGATGTTGCTCTCCGGCTTGTGCTCGTGCTCGGCGAAGGCCGGCATGCGGTCGTTGAGGTCGCCGTAAAACCGCTTGTGCGTCGGATTGCCGATCATGCCTTTCAGCCAGTCGTATGAGCCATAACCCGTCAAATCGGGCGCCTCGCCGAGATCGCCTTCGTCGTGGAACTTGTGACAGTCGGTGCAGCCGATCGAGGCGATCTGCTCGCGTCCCGCCTCGATCAGATCGGTATCGCTCTTGTCCAAAGACTCCTGCGCGTGCAATGCGGCTTCGGCCGATACGGCGGCGGCGAGCTGTTCGATCTTGGTTTGCAGTTCCCGCTGCTTGTCCGCCGCCTCGGGTTTTTCGAAATTCTCGAACACGAATTTGACCATCTCGCCGGTGCGGTGCTTCTCCGTGCCGCCGAAATAGTGCGGCCCGGCAATCTGGTCGGGGTCGAGCAGGCCCGTAATCCACTGCCGAGTGGCAAACTGCGTCAGGTCGGGCGCGGACGCTTTTTCGGGCACTTCAGTCGCGTCGGCGTGCGTATGGCAGCTCGCACAATAGCGGTCGAAGAGCCGCGGCCCTTGCGTCTTGGGATCGGTGCGGAGCACCGAGAGCATGCCCGCCGGCGGAATGCCGTCGGGCGATTTCGCCAACTCGATCGCCCGATGCGCGTCTTGCTCGGCGCGCTCGACCGCCTGCAAGTAGCCTTCCGACGCTTGGAACCGCTGCAGGTGATGCTCGTCGGCTCCGTCGCCGGGTCTGGCGACGTACTGTGCCATGCGGTCGGCATAGAGCGCCTGAGCCGTCAGCACGCCCACGCCCGCCAGCAAGATCACCAGAAAGCCCAGATTGAAGACGTGCCCCACTTGCCATCGGCCAACGAGCGGCATGAGGGCCAACACGGTCATGATCAGGCCGGGCACGACGATCGCGCCCAGCAACTCGCCTGTCGCACCCTGACCTTCGAACAGCTTCAAGAACTGGAACAGGAACAGGAAATACCATTCCGGCCGGGCCGCCGAGTATTCGTTGGCCGGATCGGCCGGGGCGCCCAGCTCCGCGCCCAGAACATCGCCATAGCTCTCGCCGGTAACGTTCCCGGTCAAGGCGGGCCGCATCACGAAAGCCAACACGAACAGCAGCACCGCCAGACAGGCCACCGCGTCTTTCAGCACCTGATCGGGCCAGAAGGTCGTGTCGGGCTGACGATGGGGTTGTCGCGTGTGAATGCCGTGCCGGCGAAACAGGGCCACGTGCAGCACCAGGAAGACGACCAGCAGGCCCGGCAACACGCCGGCGTGCAGGGCGAAGAACCGCGTGAGCGTCTGATGCCCGTAGTCGGCGCCGCCCACCACCAGCTTCTGTAACGAAGGCCCGACGCCCGGCACGATGCCCATCAGGTTGGTGGCCACGCGCGTGGCCCAATAGCCCTTCTGGTCCCACGGCAGCAGATAGCCGGTGAGCGACAGGCCGAGCACAATCTGCATCAAGATCAGGCCGAGCCAGAAGTTCACTTCCCGCGGGGCACGATAGGCGCCGTCGACCACCACCTGCAGCAGGTGCAAGGCCAACAAGATGACCATCGCCTGGGCCATGAAGTGGTGTAGCCCGCGCAGCAGCCAACCGCCCTGCATCTCATGCTGGATGTAAAAGACGCTCTCCCAGGCTGTTTGGCTGCTGGGGCTGTAGCACATCCACAGAAAGATGCCGGTGATGACCTGGGCGGTGAAGGCAAACACCAGCGTGCTGCCCCACACATAACGCCAGCGCGAGCCGCCGGGAATGTGCTCATAGAGCGCGGCCCGCGTCAGCTCGCGGTAGCCGGTACGGTCGTCGAGCCAATCGAGAAAGCCGCTCATGACTTGGGTATTTTCTCCTCCATGCCGGTGTAGTAATCGACGTACCGCACCCAGAGTTCTTTCTGATCGTCGGACGGACGGACCTCGGCCTCGAGTTTATCGAGATCGCGCGGGCTGGGGCCGAACACGCGCTGCCCGTCAACGCCGAACGCGCTGTCGTGGCAGGGACATTGATACACGTCTCGCGAGCGATCGAAGGCCACGAAGCACCCGGCGTGCGGACAGGTGGCATTGAACGCCTCCACCTCTTCGCTGCCCGGCTGCCGGCGAAGGTAGACCACGCCGATCGCTTCGCTGGGCAACCGCGTCCAGGCGTCCTGGCGGTCGGCAATCACCGGGAATTGCCGCGGCACGCCGTCGTCGGGCAGGGCCGTCAGCGGAGCGATGCGGACCAGCTTGCCCGGCTGGTCGTCCGCCGCGCCCGCCCCCTTGCGCGAGCGGAGAGGATTGAAAAAGGTGAACAATCCCGCCGCAAAAGGGAAGATCGCCACAATTCCACCGATAAGCCCGGCGAGAAAGCCGCGCCGGCCGGCGCCGGCCGGGGCCTCAGTGTGCTGAATGGGTTCGGACATGCGTAGTTTGAGGCGGGATGGTGGGGCGGGACTGAACCGATTTTGGATTCTCGATTTTGGATTGTGGATTACCGCCTGTGCGGCGTGGCAACTCGTAAGGTGGGACAAGCGAGCTTGCGAGCGCCGGCCCACCGTTTGCGAAGGCGTTGGGCGATAGGCGTTGGGCCTTTAGGGAAAGCTTGAAATAGCACCGCCTAACGCCCAATGCCTAACGCCTTCAACTCGGTGGGCCGGCGCTCGCAAGCTCGCTTGCCCCACCTTACGCCGAATCCAAAATCCAAATTGGCGGTCGATTATCGCATCGCCGCGCGGACAGCGTCAAGCACGCGGCGCTGGGCGGCGTCGAACGGGCCATCGACCATCGCCCCGGCCGCGGCCTTGTGCCCGCCGCCGTCGAATTGTTCGGCCAACCGGCTGCAATCGAACGACGAGCGGCTGCGAAAGCTGATCTTGAACTTGCCGTTCGGCTGTTCGACGAAGATCACGGCGACTTCCGTGCCCGCCACCGTGAGCGTCAGGTTGACCACGTCCTCCGTGTCCGAGGGGAGGGCAGCGGTGGCTTTGAAGTCGTCTTGAAAGACGGTGGTATGGATCAGCCTGCCGACCATCTCCGACTGGGCGCGGGCCAGGGTGCGGCCGATAAGCTGCAAGCGGGCCAGCGTGTCTTGCTCATAAAGCGACCGGTAAATCTCGGTTGGCTTGGCGCCGCCATCGATCAATTTTCCGGCGAAGCGGTAGGTGTCGCCGGTGGTCGACGAGAAGCGGAACCAGCCGGTGTCGGTGGCGATGGCCGCGAACAGCGGCGTGGCGATTTCGGGCGTCAGCGGCACGCCGAGCCATCCGGCGGCTTCCAGCACCAGCCGGCCGGTGGCCTCGGCCTGGACGTTTTTGAACGCCTCGGCGCCCAGGTCGTCTTCGCTCACGTGGTGGTCGAGCACGGCTTTCTTGGCGGTCGTTTGCCGCAAGACGATCGCCATGTCGCCGAGCTGCTGCCAGGCGCTGGTGTCGAGCACCAACATCACTTCGCGGTCCGCCAGGTCCGGCAGCTGCACGTCGACGCCCAGCGTTTTGATGCGCCGCGCGGTGTCGATCCAAGCCAGGTTGGGCGGCGTCTTCTGGGCGTTGACGATGAGCACGTCCTTGCCCAGCGCGTCGAGCAGACCGGCCATGCCCAACTCGCTGCCCAGTGCGTCGCAGTCGGGCCGAATGTGGCTCGTCAGCAGAAACCGCTGGTGGAAGTGGATGAGCGATGCGAAACGGGCCCAGTCGATCATGGGAATTCTGGATTTTGGATTGGGAGGGCTGGCGATTACTCTTGGTCCGACTTATTCTTCTCAAGTCAATTCATGCTTCCACCTCAAGGCTGCGCACCAACATTTGCATCGACCCGCCGTTTTCGAACTGGACCACCTTGCCGGGAAAATCGCCGGGCAACACGCCGCTCGTATACCTTCGCATCACTTCTTCCCAGTCGGAACGGTCTCGGAAAAAGTCCCTTGGCCATGCCGGGGATTTCAGCCAACCCAAGTAGCTAAGCACTACCGGAATGCCATCACGGGCAAGCTTGCTTAGGTAGGCTATGCGATTGGCAAGCTGATAGTGGTGATCGACAGAAAGCGAGAATTGCCCGTATCCTAAGCCGCTCAGCAGCGTGTTCGTCTCGCTGATGTTATGGCGAATGCGCCGGTCGTTACATTGAGACTCGTTACTGCCGGTCGGCCGGCTCTTCTTGTCCTGCTCCGACATTTCTCCCACATGTGCCTTTGCTTCAACCAACAATAGGCCCGGTTTCCCTTTTACCAGGATGTGACAGAGCAAGTCCCAAGTCGGTCGCCGGTTCATGCCGGTCTTATGCGGGATCCACCACTTGAGGTCCAGCGGCTTGTGGCCGGGCACCGGAAGCGCCCGCATATATTCTTCGAGCTCGTATTCCCTCCAGTCAGCGGGGGTTCTACGACCGAGCGGACGCGGGTAACCGTGCTCCGCCAAGCGAATTCCCTGGTCGCCGAAAAGGTTGTCCACTTTGTGTCTGAAGGCCGGCGAGGACACCAGGTCAAGGACGTGCGCTTTGCTGCCCCTGTCCCCAGTCGGGCCGGCCCGCCGCGCGTCCGGACTCGCGCATTCATCTCGAGCGCGCGCGGGAACGAGCTTGCCGTTTTTACACATGTCCCGCAATTGGTCTCTCACGAACGCCACGGTCGGGGCGGCCGGAGGCGCTCCTCCAAGTACTCTCGTGTTGCCATCATACTCGTTCACAAATCTCTCGAGTTTGCGTAGCACTGGGACAGGAACGTCTGGCAGAACGTCTTTAACCGACGACATGTTGGTTAACCGCAGCAGGTCTAGTATCAGACCGATGTCGGTGAGGTGCCCCCGTTCGTAGGCTTCCAGCAATTTATGCGGATTTACCATGTTTGACCGCTCTCATCCACAAGACTCTTTTATCCGAGACTTCCCATGCCTGACAGTGAAAGTTGCCCGGATTATGTGTACGGACCTGACTGTGATAGTCGCTCGCGCTCATTCGTTCGTGCGGATTACTCAAACACACGTCATAGATCGCCGATAGTTCAAAAACCTCGTGTTGCAGAACCGCCACGATCGCCTCGTCGCTTGTCAACACATCCGGATGAATTCGAATTGCGATCCTGCCAGTTTTGCTCTTAGTCGGGACATGGTCCCGCCAGTAGACATACCCGTCTTCGTGTTCCTGAACTTCGGAACATTTGGCCGTTTCCATTTGCCCACCGGAAAGAAGCTCGTTCAAGCTTCCCCGCAACACGCCAGCGTCATCCAGCACGAATTCAACGTAGTCCGGGATCTCAACCCCCCATTGTCCGGCAATCGCGATAGCTTCTTCAATCGTGCGTTTCTTTCTCCCCACGTTTCTCTTCCATTTTATACCAGGCCGCTGGCCCGTGATGCAGAGAATTCGTTTGGGCATCCTCGGCTCACGCAGGCTCATGGGATGGCGGCGCGGGACCCGTTTCGGTGCCCGGCACGCCCGCCCCAGGCACGGCCGCTTCCGTCGGGGCCGCTTCCGACGCGGGTGCAACCGTCACGCCGGCCTCGTCTTTCTCCAGCGGCGGAAGCCCGTAAGCCTGCTCGCCCGGCTCGATGTAAACGTCGTCCAGATCGGTGCCGTCATCGTCGCGCCGCAGCAACAAGTAAATGGCGGTCGAAGCGGTCCAGAAATAGCTGTAGACGAAACCGAGCGCCAGCAGCCGCACGCAACCACCCCAGAAATGGAGCAGCTTCGCGCCCCAGCGCCCGATGGTTCCCAAGTCAGTACCGCTACCAAATATGTCGTCCATACGCTGGCTGCCGGCGGTCCAACTCGCGGCCCAGGCCGGCAGATAGGCCACCCAGTCGGCAAAGTAGGCCACGAACAGCCATCCCAGGCCGCCCAGCACCGTCACCACGGCGGCATAGAACAAATAGTGCAGCGGCCGGTGATAGACGTAGGACCATGAACGGCTCAAGGCATCGAAACTGTCGGTCGACTCCGTGCTGATGGTCGGCCACATCAAGGGCCAGCCGAAGAGCAACGCCAACAAGAGCATCGCCATGATCAACGACGTCAGCAGCGCCAACGGCCACACGAGGCCGGCCAACAACACGCCCAGGTCGAAACTCATCAATAAACCGAGCACCAAGAGCGGGCAGGAGAAGATCAAGATGCCCACCAGCGGCAGGAGCGGCGCGGCGAAATAACTGCGCCACTTGCCTGCGGCATAGCGCAACGATCCTCGCAGTCCGAGATTCTCTTCGCGGCCGAGCTGAAGGGCGGCACGCCGCGTGATCGCCCCGCCGAAGAGCGCCCACACGGCGGCCGCCCAGATGCAACAGCACAAGAGAAACGCCAGTCCCGTCACGCCCAGCCGCCGCTCAAAGAGCTGCCGGAAAGGCGCCCGGAGCTGCCGCCACACGCCCAAAAACGGATTGCTCGGATAACGGCCGAGTTGCGGCGGTCCCGGTTGCCAAAGACGGTGCGTCGGATCGACGGCCTGGTCGGGCACGAGCCGCACGCCCTCCAGATCGGGCCACGGCCCCATCGATTTCCAGGGCCAGCCGTCGCCGGCTTCCTGCCACGGGCAGTTGGAATAAAACGGTGCCGCCAGCCAGCCTTTCAGCGGTTCTTCATCCGTGCCGCCAAAGACCTGCGCCAGCGCCCAGAAGCCGAAAATGGTGGCCAGCACGCCGGCCGCGGCCAGCAAAAGCTGCCACGCTTGGATGGAGACGCGGAACGCCCGCACCAGCAGCAACCAGGGGAAGATTTCCCGCCAGGCGACTTCACGCAAGGGTCCACGGTCGTTCGGCATTTCAGCTTTCCTCGATATGAAATGCCGGCATTATAGGAAAGTCAATCGCAAAGCCACAGGGGAGATGCCTTCAGTCGGCCTCTTTCCGCGCCGCCTTCACTCGCTCAATCTCTTCGGCGGTCGGCTTTTGGGCCTGACCGAGCCGGATCGTTTCCGCTTCGGCCTCTTTCCATTTCCCGTCCCGCGCCAGCTTGATGATGCCCGCGAACTCGGCATATTCCTGCTCGGAAATGGTTCCCTTGCTCTTGCCCTCTTCGAGCTGCTTCGCGCTTTCATCCAGCCATTGGCTCTGCTGCGAAGAGACGGCGGTCCGCAGCCCGCTGATTAAATTGCGATTGGCGGGGGCCACCTGGGGCGGCCGACTGCAACCGGCAATGACGAGCGCGACGAGCGCGCACGCGATCACAAAATCGTGCTTCATTATGTCTACCTCACCTTTCACCACTACAGGCCGAACCGAGGACTGTCGCCCGCGGCGCGTGTGCCCCAGTAGGACCACGTCAGGTTGTCGATCGTATCGACGACGAACCTTACGCTGCCGTCGGAGAAAAGTGCGTTCGCTCCGTTGGGATGGTTCGACCAGACCTCGTCGGTGTTCGCCAAAGGTTGGCTGGGCGGCTTGATGATGGGCGGAACCTCGCCCGGCGTCGGGCCGGTGTGTACGTTGACCTGCGAAGACGAGGGATCGGGCCCGACGACGGCGAATAGCGGCGTCGGGTTGGTGACGCCCCCAGGCACCACGCCGACCCACGTCGAGTCGCTGTGATAGGGAGTTTTTTCCGAGACCATCAGCGTGTTGCTGGTGCCGTCGAGAATGTCGGCGATGCGGGTGTGGCTGTTGCGATAAAGTACGCCGTCGACCGAGAATCCACCGACATTGACCGTCGACAGATCCAACCCCGGATCAAAATACTGTTGCCAAGGCGAGAACCGCCCGGCGACGCCGACGTAGTTTGCCCGTGCGAACGTGGCCAGCGTGTTGCCCGAGGCGTCGATCACGTTGTAAATCGGCGGGCTGCCCATGTTCACCGCCGACGGGCAGATGTATTGCGGCAGGACCGTCTTGACCGGAAGGGCATTGGCCGGCGACCAACAGGTGAGATTATAGTTCAGCGCTTGGGCCAGCGGTGCTTGCTCCACATACGGCAGGAGCAACGACAAGAAGCCCCAGCCCGGACCCGTGTCGCCCGTGTTCGGGTCGGCCGGACCCATCGGCGTGTTGCTGAGGGGAGAGACCACGTAGCAGGGAGGAAACTTCTGGAAGGCGTCGTGATAGTGGTGCAGTCCGATGCCGATCTGTTTCAGATTGTTGACGCACGAGCTGCGGCGCGACGATTCGCGCGCGGCCTGAACGGCGGGCAAAAGCAGCGCCACCAAGATGCCGATGATGGCAACCACAACCAGCAGCTCGACCAAGGTAAACGCATGGCGTTTTTGAGACATAGAAAGTGCTCCGATGAAGTACCGCGGTCGCACGGTCGGCGCAACCGCAATGGGATGAAAGCGTAAACGTAAATACGAAAGCGACGGACAGGGGCGCAACCCGGTCGCGGTTTTGAGCAACGCCCTCGAGCGTTGCGGCGCGCTTGCGCAGGACCACGGGTGCTTGCTTTCAGCAGATCGGAGGGGCGCGGGCCAGTCCGCTCTTGTGGACCGGCTCGATAAAGAAGGTCGGGACTGAGCTTCGCAGCTCGACGACCAGCGGGGTGATGGCCGTTTGTGGAGGGGGAAGCAGGATCAGCGCGCTTTGCGCGACAAACCGGCAGGCCAGACAGTCGTCGTCGGATGCCGGTCCGGGCAGCGACGAACCGTCGTGTTCCGCATGGCTCACGTGATCGCAATCCAGCTCGACGCCGGCCAAATGGCCATGCATACGATCAGAGGGCCCGTGCTCGACGCACGCCGGACCATGCGCGTGGTTGTGCAGCAAGCCGCTCAGCGCGCTGGCCAAGAGATAGGCCAGCGCGGCGGTGCAGACGGTCGGGCGAGAGCGGACGAATCGCATCGAAGAAGCCAATAACGGTCTAGTTAGGCCATTTAGAATAGACGGCCCGTTCGGGAAATGTCAATGGCTGCCGCGTCAGTTCTTTGTGAGCGTGGCCAAATACAGGTTCAGCGGCGGCGTGGGAGTGCATCACTTTGTTTTCGCAGCCGGGCGGAACCATGCCGGGCGCGCACGGTTCCGGGCTGTCCGTGTAGCGCGTCAGGCATTCCACTTCGGCGCCGACCGCGCGGCGGTAAAACTCGATCGCCTCATCACAACGACCGTCAAAATTCAGGTAGGCTTGGACTTGCTTCGTTTTCTCCTTCTCGAAAGGTGGGGGTTTTCGTCGCCAACGCCGGCTATGAGCGTTTCCAGCCGATTGCCGGCGGCACGATGCTGCAGTATCTGGCAGGCCCGCTCGACCAGCATGGCGCCGGCCTCGATGGCGGGCAAGCCGCCCGAATATATGTTGGAAACCACCGTGTACTCGAAGCGGATGCCGGGGTGGTTACTAAAGCGGGCCGCCGCTTGCCGCTCGCCGGCCTCGCTCAACTGGTACAGCAGATAGGCCGACAGGCTCCGGGCCGCCAAGGCATCACCGCCGGGACGCTCGCCGATAAGCAGCACCGTCAGCCGCGCCACCGTCCGCTCGGCAATCGCCTCGGCCAACTTGACGCGGCCATAACGAACGGCGAACAGCCCGCCGAGCGCCACTTGCCGGCTCTCCAACCCATCCAGCATCACCGGCAGCAACTCCTCGAGATTGGCGTGTACGGCTTCGGCGCTCAAGCCGTCGGAGACCACAATCTGCACGTCGCAATCGCTGCGCGACAACTCCGCCGCGCTGGCCGGCGTCAGCCGTGCGCCCAGGCCCGGATCATGGAGGTGCTGTTCCTTGTTCGCGGCCTCGCTGTGGAGCACCTGAAAAGGCGCCAGGCGGCGCAGCAGGTCGAGATCGAGCTCGCTGTGGATCGCCTCGCGCGCCTTGGCCTGGTGCAGCCGAAGCTGCCGGCTGACGTCGTTGGCGGGCCGCGGACCGGCGTGGGCGAAGCCGGGCACCGCCGGCGTGGCCCGCAGCAGCGACTGATATTCGGCTTCGCTACGGCAAAAAATGCGCGGATTGCCCCAGTTCGGGCCGCGCACGATGTCGCCGGCCGTGCGCTGGAAGATGCCGCGCTCGACGGCCCACGCTAAGAATTCCGGCGTGGTCGTGCGGCCGTGCAACTCGCGCAGCGTCTGGCTGTCGTGGGCGCTGGTGTCGAAGTAGGCCAGCATGCGGTCGGTGTTGAGGCAAACGTCCATGTAGTAATTGGCCCCGGCCGCGGCCACAAGCTGCGTGGCCATCTGCTGCCCGTCGAGCGTGATCTGCGAGTGCAGCGTGTAGCAGGGCGCCATGCCCATCGGCAGCCCGAGCAGTTTGCCCATGAAGTGGTCCTGCAAATTGGCGGCGATCATCTCGAAGTTGTCGACGTGCGTCTCGGGGCCGATAAAGCCGGTGACGTTGTTGACCATGAACGGCCGATACCGCCGGGCAAGGCCGTGGCACAGGGCCTCGGTGGTCGTCATGTCGATGCCCTGGTGTTTGCCGTAGGTGTATTCGCTTCCCTGGCCGGTCTCGAAGTACATGAAGTTTTCGGCTTGCCCGGCCAGCGGGCCGCGATCGCGCATCGTTTGCCAGGCGTGGTCTAATAACTCGACGGTGACGTCGAACTCGCTGGTGAGTGTGGCCTCGGTGCCGGCCAGGCTTTGAAACATGATTTCGACCGGAGCGCCTCGATCGAGGCAGGCGAGCTGCGTCTTGACGTGGGCCAGCACGCACACCTGCGTGGGCGCGCCGCAATCGCGGCGGACCTGGTCGATTCGCCGCAGGATGGCCGACACATTGGCCACCGTGTCGATGGCCGGATTGACTCCGATCAAGGCGTCGCCACCGCCCAGCGAAAAGCCGGCGTAGATCAGCCAGGTGATGCTCCGCAGGTCGTCGCTGGGATGGTTGGGCTGCAAGCGCGAGGAAAGCGTGCCCGGCAGACCGAGCCGCGTGCGTGCCCGGCTTGGCCGTTGGAACTTTCGCGCGGCATAAACCAGCTCGTGCGTGTCCATCAGCTTGGCGACGGCGGCGGCCATTACGCCAGTCAGGGCGAAGCCGATCTGCTGCACGTCGGCGGCCGGGGCCTGCAGCAGGTGGTCTTTCAACTGCCCGACGGTCCAAGGGGCGATGCGCTCGAACATCGGGCGGTCGATGTCGTAATTGACGCGCATCACCGCATCGACCTGGCCGCGGTCGTCGGTCAGCGGATGCTCGTAGAGATGTTCCAGCGTGAGCGACGAGAGAATTGACCGGGCCGCTTCGCGTTCGACTTCGGACCGCGCGGCGAGCCCGGCTCCTCGGTCGCCCGCCTTGCTTACATCGGCCGCGCCAAGGAGGCGCTTGAGGCCATGAAACGCGAATTCGTCGCCGAGGAAGCTCGTGCGATAGACCTCGTCGGGCATCGGCGGCGGAACGACGATTTCATCGAGCGGGCTCAGCGCGTTCATCGGCCCTCCCATTGTCATTGCCGCATCCTATGCCTCGGCTGCGCCGATAATGTCGCCGTCAATCCGCGTGACACTTTCGTGATCGAACCAAACGGGCACGCCGCCGGGGCGCAAGTAAACTGCCACCCCATCCCGCACCACCATCGCACGCGGATGGTCGACCTCGAACCGATGCGCATCGGCCAGTTCGACCGTAAATGGTTGGAACTGAGATCGGTCCAGCAAAGCGTCCAATAGCTGGTCAAAGTGGTCTGCGGTCATCTTGCTTTTCGAGTCCCAGCTCGGCAGTTATTCAGGCGCGTCGATGATGTCCTCGGCAATTTGCGTGACGCTTTCGTGGTCGAACCAAACGGGTATGCCGGGGCGCAGAAAGACGGCCACACCATCGCGCACAATCAGCGCATCGCGATGATCCACCTCGAACCGATGCCCGCCGATGAGTTCGACGGTGAAGGGTTGAAAGGGTGATCGCCCGCGCACCGCAATTAAAAGTCCGTCAAAATGTTCCGCGGTCATGTTGTTATTCTATCGCGCCTAGGCTGAAAAATCCAAGCCGCTAGCGTGCCTCGCCACCGGGGTATCGCTTGGCCGGCAACGCCTTCGTCGCGGCGCCATGTCGCTGGCGGCCAAGCTCTGCGCCAGCCACCAACACCAATTGTCAATTTGCAATTTGCAATTTGCAATTTGCAATTTCCCCCTCCTCATTCCGCGTCACCACAAACCCCAGATCCTCGATCATCCGATAATCGTCCTCCGGCGGCTGGCCTTTCGTCGTCAAGTAGTCGCCCACGAAGATCGAGTTGGCGGGATAGAGCCCCAGCGGCTGCAGGCTGCGAAGATGCATTTCGCGTCCGCCGGCGATGCGGATTTCGCTCCCCGGATTTGCCAGCCGGAACATGCAGAGCACTTTCAGGCAGTAACGCGGATCGAGCTGCTTCGCACCGGCCAGCGGCGTTCCCTCGATCGGATTCAAAAAGTTCACGGGGATCGACTCGACCGCCAGATCGCGCAGGACAAAGGCCATGTCGACCACGTCGCCCGGCCCTTCGCCCATACCCACGATGCCGCCTGAGCAAAGCTGCATGCCGGCCGCGCGCACCGCCCGCAAAGTGCCGATGCGGTCCTGAAAAGTGTGCGTCGAGCAGATGTCGCCGTAAAAACCTTCGCTGGTGTTGAGATTGTGGTTTACCTTGTCGACGCCACAGTCCTTCAGCCGCACGGCTTGTTCGGGCGTGAGCAGGCCGAGGCAAGCGCAGATTTCCATGCCGTAACGCCGCTTGATTTCGGGCACGATCGACGCCACCGCGTCCATCTCGCGCTCGTTCGGCCCGCGGGCCGAGATCACGATGCAATACGTCTTCGACTGCCGCTCGGCCGCCAGGCGGGCGCCGTCGAGCAGTTTTTCGCGGTTGAGAATGTTGTACCGCGGGATTTCGGCCTGCGAGACTTTCGACTGCGAGCAATACGAACAATCTTCCGGACAAAGGCCGCTCTTGGCGTTCATCAAAAAATAGAGCTGCACGGTGTTGCCGAAATAGTGCCGCCGCACCCGATAGCTCGCGGCCAACAGGTCGGGCAACGCTTCGTCGGGCGCATCGAGCACCGACAGCGCTTCGTCGCGGGTCAAGCGGTGCCCGGCCAGCGCCTGCTCGGCCAGGCGATGCCAGTGCGTGGCCGCTGTGTTTTCGTGATCAATTAACAGCATGCAATCCAAAATCCAAAATCGAGAATCCAAAATAGCCAAGCTCCAGTATGGCCAAGGAACCCCAAGTCTGCTACCTCCCCAACAACCCCTCGCGAAGCAAGTAGGCGTCGGTGCCGTCGACGGGCGCCGCCACGCCGCCCTCGAAGGTGAATTGTTGCGGGGCGACCGCCTCGTCGAACTGCACGTCTTCGAAATAGATTTGCACCAGCGGTAACTGCTGCGAGTCGATTCGTCGCGACGGGCTGACGCCGTAGTCGATGCGGCGCGGAAACAGATCGTCGCGGCCCAACGAGACGATCATTCGATCGGGCAATACCGCTGGCAGCTTGTCGAGATCGATCGGCAGCCCCTTTTCGACTGCTCCTCGCTGGTCGGGCAGCCATTGCACAAGCCGCTCCGGCCGCCAGGTTGCTTCCAGAAGATAGACGGGCAATTCTTCCGGCCCCGTCAGTTTCGCCTCGCGCACCCGTTGAAACACGCACCAGGCCTCGAACTGGTCGAGGATCTGGGCCACGCCACCCAAGCCCAGCACGGGCAGTTGGGGTGTAGGCGTGACTGCTCTCCGCGCCGGCGTCCCGCCTGCCAAATCGGGCCGGGTTGCTCGGCTTGCCGACGCCCGCCGCGCTGCCGCCACGCGCTCGACGTCGATGCGCGTCAATCTCGGAACTCCGTCGATCAGTCTTTGATCCCAGAAATACTTGCCGTCGCAACGTTGCTGTACATAGCAGTCTTGGCCATCGACCTTCACCGTGAGATCGAGATACAGCAGGTTCTGCTCCGGCGGACCCTGCACGAACGTGCCGCTGCCGACCAACTCCTGGTCGTACAGCCGAATCCGCTGGTGAATCTTGGCGCTGATCGTTCTGTGCCCGGCCAGGGCGGCACGCGCCCGTCGCAGCAGCAACTGCCCCTGATTGGGCTGACTTTGCGGCTGGGCGGCTTGTTCGGCCCGCAAGACCGGCATGCCCCACCCTAGGGCAATACCGCAAAACAAAACGTACCTCACGCGGTACGATGGAGCGATCGAGCGGACTGGGGAAGGCGCCATCTTAGGGTTCTGCGGGATTTGCCAAAGAATCGCGTTATGACAAACCGACCATTTATTACAGAAGGCCCGCGCCATGCGGTAGCCGCCGCTATGTTCGTAGCCGCTTCGAGGGCCGGCCCGGCCGACGCTCTTCGCAGGCGGGGGATTATAGACGGGCGGCCGCAACAGGGCCACGCCACTATCGCCCCAGACGACCGTCCCGCACGGCCGGCGGGGAAAAGCCTGCACCTAGCCCATGCCCGATGCTTCCGCCGCGAGCGAGCCAGCGGGCAAACACGAGGGGGATTGGAATGAGATATCGAATGGCCCTTTTCTGCGCCGTTGCGGCCCTGGCCGGCTGCAAGGCACCGTTCACTAAGAATCTGCCGCCCGCCGAACAGCTCATGCACCCCGGCCCCGGAGTCGATGGCCCCGGTCCCGGAGTTATGATGCTGGGCGATCCCGGCCCCACCGCCATGGCCCCGGCCACGCAGTTGATCTTCGTCGGACCGGAAGGAATGATCCTCACCTGGGACGTCAGCGCGCCGGGCGCCTTCGACAGCGAGCCGCTGGTCGCGCCGGGCAGATACAACTTTCCGCAAGGGGCCATTTATCGCTTGAAGCTGACCAACATTCCCGGCAGGGAAGGCGTCGAACTCTATCCGACGATTGAGATCGCCCCGTCGCTGCCCCGCACCGACGCTTACCTGGCCCACAACAGCGTGCCGATCGAGTTCACCGAAGAGGACTTCGACCAGGTTCTGTCGGGCAACTTCGTCACCAAGGTGATCTACTTGCCCGATCCCGACTTCCAAGAGCTGGCCCTGGCCGGCGTGGAGACGTTGGTCAGCACACGGCTCGACCCGGGTCTCGATCCGATCGTCGAAGCCGACCGCCGCGGCGCCATCTTGGCCATCATTCGCGTCGGCAACAAGGATTTGCAAGTGGGCGGCCAGGAGCAGGTGATGGGCGGAGGGGGCATGGAGCAAGGGGGCATGATGATGCCGCCGGGCTATTGTGGTCCCAACGGTGCTCCCACCGGTTCGGCTCCGCCGCCGTTCATGGCGGGCGTCACGGCACCGGAATATGGCATGCCGATGAGCGGCACGCCGATCGGCTTGCCCGGCCCGCCGCACGTGCCGCTGGGAATTCCGGCCGGCCTGCGACGCCACAGCATCCACAACCACACGCACGTTCACATGCCTCCGCCGACGCAAAAAGTGGGCATTCACGTGAAGCAGTCGCCGGGCATGAGCTATCCCAAGCCGGTCCGCCACGTCTACATCCACGAGAAGGCCCGCGCCCCCTGGTTGAACTTCCACCCGCCGTGGAAGAAGAAGCATCAGCCGGTCAACACCGACGGAGAATGCGAAGAATGCCTCGACGGCGAATACGAAGGCGAACCGGCCTACACGCAGCAAGTGTCAGGCCCGGTGGCTCCTACGCCGGCGGCGCCCGATTATACGATGCCGCCGGAATAAGCACCGTAGGGTGGGACCAGCGAGCTTGCGAGCGCCGGCCCACCATCATGGATGTCGGAATTTGATGAGCGATGAAGCATGACAATGGTCCCACAGCTCCGCTGTCCCGAGGCCCGGCAAGGGCGGCTTCGGGTACGAGTTGCCCGTGCCGCGGCGAGTATGCTCGTCGTGCTGGCCACCGCGGTCGCCGCGACCGGCCAGCAGCCGCCGATGCACTATCGCCACGCCGGCCAGGTGCCACCGGGAGCGATTGGAAGCGTGCAACTCCAGCGGGGCGGACCATTGCCAGGCTACTTTCAGCCGGTCGAAATCCGGGCGCCGGAAGGGGCCAAAGTGTCGATCGCCAGCCGCGGCCAGTTCGGCGTGGCGCGTGCCACGCCGCTCGAAATCGGGCTGTTGATCGCCCCGGTCTATCGCTTTAAGGTGTCGAACATCGCGGGGCACGAAGGGCAGGAAGTGTTTCCCACCATCGAAGTGATCGACCGCCTCTATCCACCCCGCGGGCAGGAGCGGCGGTTTCCCGTTCCCATCGAGTTCAACGCCGACGACATCGAGCTGGCCCTCGACGGCAAGTTCGTCACGCGGGTCGTTTATTTGGAAGATCCGCGGATGGCTTTGCCGGTCGCCGAAGGCTGGCAAGATCAGCACTGGTTCGACGCCGGGCCGGGCGTGAATGCCGTGCAAGAGGCCGACCGTTGGGGCCGACCGCTGGCCATCGTGCGGATGGGCGGCCGCGTGCCCGACGAAGAGCGCGGGCCGGACGTCTACTTTGTCGGCGGCGGCGCCCCGTTCACGGTTTTTCGGCCATACATCGAGCGGCTGCCCCACGAACGGCAAGAGGAGGAAGCACCGGGACCGATGGCCAACGCGCCCCGGCCGCGGATCATGCCGGGAGGACGGGCCCGCCGATGAAGGGGAAATTGCAAATTGCGAATTGCAAATTGCGAATTGTAAATTGGCGAGGCTGCGCGGTCGTCGCGCTGGCGACGCTTTTGCTTGCGTCGTGCCGCTCGAAGCCGATTGCGCCGGCGGTGCCGGCCGGGCCGATGATCGGCGGTTTGCCCGCCACGGCCACGACCGGCGCGCCGCCCACCGGGCAAGAGATGTTGCCTCCGGCGCCGGTGGGTCCGCCTTTGCCGTTCCAGGCCCACGGCGAATGGTCGCCGCCGGCCATTGCCAGACCCTGGCCGCCGGAAGAATACCTCTGCGACGGCGGCGACAAAGGTTCGCCGGTGGCGGTCTCGCCCAACTGGGAGCTGTATGGCCTGGGTCTGGAAGACACGGTGGCCCACTACGATTCGCATGACGGGCGGACGCTGGTCGCGCCGTCGAATAGGGTCTGCATCTACGCCCCGCGGTTCGGGGCGGTGCGGGTCGTGAACGGCGTCGTCGAGAACGAAATGGTCGCTCAGGCCGGCGGCGTCGACTTGCCGCAACGCTTGCAGAAGGCTGGTCGCGTGGCCGTGCCGATCAGCAGTTTGCAACGCTATCAGGCCCGTGGCGGCGTGGGCACCAAGATCGCCAGCGCCTATCGCGGGCGTCAGGGCCGCGGCGCGCTGTCGAGCGCGCTGGTGGCCAGCGGCTTCCAGGACGCCTTTTTGCCGTTCGAAGACCTGTCGGCCATCCGCAACGGCATCATGGACCAGCGCGAGAAGGCCCGCTTGAGCGAGAGTACGCAAGCGGCCATCGTCTGGTCGAAGGATCTGGCGGTGCAGGCGGTGCTCAACGGCCGCGTGGCGATCGGCCTCACTCAAAACGAGCGGACCGAGGAGGTGTTCACCGTCAAAGACCTGCGCAACTCGCCGAAGTTGCGGGTGGTGAAAGTGGCCTCGACGCAGTCGGCGAAGCCGGGCGAATTCGTCGACTTCACGCTCCGGTTCGACAACCTGGGCGACCAGCCGCTGGGCAACATCGTGCTGGTCGACAATCTGACCACGCGGCTGGAATACGTGCCGCAAAGCGCTCAATCGAGCCTGAAGGCCGTTTTCACGGTCGAGCCGAACGAGGGCGAATCGCTGGTCTTGCGTTGGGAGATCGACCAGGCGGTCCAGCCCGGCGAAGGCGGCATCGTCCGCTTCCGCTGCCGCGTGCGATAAGGCAATGGCCGATGGGGTTTGGAAATGGGCCACGGCATTTATTTCTGGGAGCATTCACCGGCGCGGGCCTTGCGTTGGGCGCAAGAGAAGTACGGTCGCCGGGGCCGACCGGCCGTGATCGGAGCGGTAATTCAGCTTGGGCGCTGCTTTGACCTTTTCAATGAGTCCATCACAACAATTCCAGCCAACAACTATGACGAACTGGTGCGGGACTTTGCGGAACGCGGGCGAACATTGCCGAAGAACCTTGGACGCGAGGCAAAGCGCCGCAACCTAGATTGCCTTGTGATGAATGGAGGCTCCATCGGTTGCTCAAGAAGCCTGATCTCCTTCAGCGAATGCGTGCGCGGTTCCTTCCAACGGCGCGTAGCGATTGATGATTGCCTTGGCGGCGCGCAGGCCGTCGAGCGCGGCGCTGACGATGCCGCCGGCGTAGCCCGCGCCCTCACCGATGGGATAAAGGCCCGCCAGGCCCGTGCTCTCCAGCGTGGCGTCGCGCAGAAAACGCACCGGCGAGCTGCCGCGCGCTTCCGGGGCCACCAGCACCGCGTGGTCGAGGAACTTGCCGCGCCATCGCCGGTCGAGCATCGGCAGACCCTCTTCCAGCGCGGCCACCACCTGCGGCGGCACCAACTCGCGGATATCCGCCGATACCGCGCCGCGCGGATAACTGCACTCCGGCGGCCGGTCCGTGCGCCGCCGGTTGAGAAAATCGCCGGCCGTTTGAATCGGGCAAAGATAGGCCTCGCCGCTTAACGAGTAGGCCCGGCTCTCGTAGCGCCGCTGCAACATCATGCCGGCCAGCGGATGGTCGCCGCCGAACGCTGCCGGCTCCAGCGTGACCATCAGGCCGCTGTTGGCGAAGGGACTGGCCCGCCGCGACAGGCTCATGCCGTTGGTGCAAAAATGGCCCGGCTCCGAGACGCTGGGAATGATCTGCCCGCCCGCGCACATGCAGAAGCTGAAAAGATTCGTCCGGCCACGCGCGACGAGAGCGTAATCGGCCGCCCCCAGCTTTTCTTCCAGCCGCGTGGGCCCATATTGTGCCCGGTTCACCTGATCCTGCGGCTGCTCGATCCGCACGCCGAGCTGAAACGGCTTGGGGACCATCGGCACGCCGCGGTCGAAGAGCATCTGATAGGTGTCACGGGCACTATGGCCGATGGCCAGAATGACGACCGCGGCGGCGAGGTAGCCCGACGAGGTCATCAGCCCACGGACGCGGCCATCGGCCACGTCGATGTCTTCCACGCGGCAATCGAAGCGGTATTCGCCGCCCATGGCCGCGATCTTTCGCCGGAAGGCTTTGACGACGGCCGGCAGGCGGTTGCTCCCCAGATGCGGCCGATAATCGTAGAGAATCGAGGGCTTTCCCTTGCACTCGGCAAACAGTTCCAGCACGCGGCGGACGTCGGGGCCGGACGCGCGGCAGGTGAGCTTGCCGTCGCTGAACGTGCCGGCGCCGCCTTCGCCGAACAGGTAGTTGCTTTCGGGATTGTGCGGCCCGCCCGCGTCGAAGGCCTGCACGTCGCCGATGCGTTCTCGCACGGCCCGGCCGCGCTCGACGACCAGCGGCCGATAGCCCTGCTCGGCCAAGAAATAGGCCGCCGCCAGCCCGGCCGGCCCCGAACCGACGACCACCGGCCGCTGGTCGAGCCGCCGTTCGCCCGGCGCCGGCATTTCGAACCTCGGCTCGTCGTAAAGCTCGACGCTAACGTGTCGGGCACGGCGCGACGCCCGTGCCACCAGGCCCGGTTCATCGCCGGCCAGAGCGACTTCGGCCGTATAAACGAACTTGAGGTCGTGTTTGTCGCGGGTGTCGAGGCTCTTGCGCAAGATCCGCCACCGCCGGATGTCGTTGGGGGCCACATCGAGCGTCGTGGCCAGCCGGTCGGCCAAAGCGGCTTCTGGCTCGTCGATACCGAGACGGAGGTTGGAGAGGCGGATGGGCATGACGTTATTCTATGCGCCACAGGTAGACGGTAGGCAGTAGACGGCAGTCGGGGCACGAGCAAGAAACATTGTGGCGAAGGCGTCCCAACTGCTACGATGCAGGTGTCCGACTCGTGAAAGGAACCTCGCATGCCGTCGATTCGCCAATCCGATCATCGCCTGGCAGCCGGCGCCGCAATGGCGATCGCGTCTTGTTTGCTGAGCCAGCCTGCGGCGGCACAGTTTGGCCCGTCGCGCGTGCTCTATTCGGGCCGGCGCGGCACGACGGTGGTGCTGCCGCCGCCAGGACCGGGTCCGCTCGATCCGCTGTCGGTGGCGGCGTATTGGGGAAACTGGCCGAACCCCGTATTGGCCCGGCAACCGATCGGCCATCAGACGATCGCCACCGGCCGCAACGGCTACGTGTACCGGCCCGTCTATGCCGACGATCCGACCGCCTCGAGCATCGCCTTTGACAACTCGCGGGAGAGCATAGGCGTCCCTGCCGCCGGCGGGGGCCCCCCTGTCGGCCCGGCGTCGTCCGACGCGCTGTTCGACGCCGCATTGCTGCTCTTCAAGAGCGGTCGCTATGAGGCGGCCATCGACCGCCTGAACCGCATGCTCGATCGGCAGCCCGGCGAGGGCCGGGCGCTGCCGCTCTTGGTGCAGACCTATTTTGCTCTTTCGAACTACGAAGCCGCCACCGAGGCGCTGGCGGCGGCGTTGGCGACGGCGCCCGAATACGAATGGGGAAAATTCGTCCGCGACTATTCAAAATACTTTGCGTCGCCGCTGCGCTTTGCCATGCATCTGCGGAGTTTGGAGCGGTTCGTCGAGTTGCACCCCGATCGCTTCGAGGGCCACCTACTGTTGGCCTATCAATACGGCAGCCTCGGCAAGACCGACCGTGCGGTGGCGGAGCTGGCGCTGGTGAAGGCGAACGTCGAGGCCGACAAGTTGCGCCGGCATTTTGCCGCGGCCGGCGAAGCGCCCGCTCCCGCCCCGGACGAGGAGCTCGAAGACGGGCCCCGACCCGCTCCCAAACCTCCGCCCCGCCAGCGGCGCGGCCGCGAGTTTTAGGAGAGCACGGAAAACGCAAGCTGCGCTGCGAGCATATCGCACGCCTGGCCGCGTTTTCCGGCCTCTCGCAGGACGTGTTTGGGTTGAACGGACGAGCCCTACCGCCGCGGCTTCAGCACGACCGTGGACAAGGGCGGCAGCGTCAGGCTGATCGAAGCCGGGCGCCCGTGGCTCGGCTGCTCGTCGGCCATCAGGCCGGGAAAGTTCCCGACGTTGCTGCCCGTGTAGAACGACGAGTCGCTGGAGAAGATCTCTTCATACCAGCAGCGCTCCGGCACGCCCAAGCGATGTCCCTGCCGCACCACCGGCGTGAAGTTGCAGACCACGAGCAGGTAGTCGGCCGGGTTCTTGGCCCTGCGGATATAGCTCAGCACGCTGTCGTCGGCGTTGTGGCAATCGACCCACTCGAAGCCCTGATACTCGAAGTCGATCTCGTGCAAGGCCGGCTCGCGGCGATAAAGCTGGTTCAGGTCCGACACGCACTTCTGCAGGCCCTGGTGCGACTGCCATTGCAGCAGGTCCCATTGCAGGCTGGTGTCGTAGTTCCACTCGTTCCACTGGCCGAACTCGCCGCCCATGAACAGCAGCTTCTTGCCCGGATGCGTCCACATGTAGCTGAACAGCAATCGCAGGTTGGCGAACTTCTGCCACAAGTCGCCGGGCACCTGGTCCAACAGCGAGCCTTTGCCATGCACCACCTCGTCGTGCGAGAGCGGCAGCACGAAGTTTTCGTGGAAGGCGTAGATCAGGCTGAACGTCAGCTCGTCGTGGTGGTACTTGCGGTGGATCGCCTCGTGATGGATATAGCGGAGCGTATCGTTCATCCAACCCATGTTCCATTTCAGGCTGAAGCCGAGGCCGCCCACGTAGGTCGGCCGCGAGACGCCGGTCCAGGCCGTCGATTCTTCGGCCACGGTCAGCACGCCGGGATATTGCAGGTGCGTCTGGATGTTCAGTTCCTTGAGGAAGTCGATGGCCTCGATGTTCTCGCGGCCGCCGTACTTGTTGGGAACCCATTCGCCCTCGTTGCGGCTGTAGTCGAGATAGATCATCGAGGCCACCGCGTCGACGCGCAGCCCGTCGAGGTGATACTTGTCGAGCCAGAACAGCGCGTTGGAGAGCAGGAAGTTGCTCACCTCGTGGCGGCCGTAGTTGAAGATCAGCGTGCCCCAATCTTTGTGCTCGCCCTGCCGCGGATCGGAGTGCTCATAGAGGCTCGATCCGTCGAACATCCGCAGTCCGTGGGCGTCGCGGGGGAAGTGGGCCGGCACCCAGTCGAGAATCACGCCCAGGTCGTTCTGATGGCAATGATCGACAAAGTACATGAAATCTTGCGGCGTGCCGTAGCGCGAGGTCGGCGCGTAATGGCCGATCGTTTGATAGCCCCAGCTTCCGGAAAAGGGATGCTCGCTGATGGGCAACAGTTCGAGGTGCGTGAAGCCCATGTTCTTGGCGTAATCGACCAGGTCGTGGGCCAACTCGCGGTAGGTGAGCCAGCGCTGATGGTCGTCGCCCGGCCGCTTCCAGCTTCCCAGATGGACCTCGTAGAAGGACATCGGCTTGTCGAAGGCGTTGTGCTGCGGCCGCTGGGCGAGCCACTTGTCGTCGTGCCAATGGTAGCGATTCAGGTCGACCACCTTCGAGGCCGTGCGCGGCGGCACCTCGGCGGCGAAGCCGTAGGGATCGGCCTTCTCGAAAACCTCGTCGTGATGGCGAATGCTGTACTTGTAGAGCGTGCCTTCGCTCAGGCCCGGCACGAAGAGCTCCCAGAAGCCGCTGGGAATGTGCTTGCGCAGGGTATGGCGGCGGGGGTCCCAACTGTTGAAGTCGCCGATGATGCTGACCGCGGTGGCGTTGGGCGCCCAGACGGCGAAATTCACGCCGTCGACGCCGTCGATCGTGCGAAGCTGGGCGCCCAGCTTGTCGTAGCTCCGCCAGTGGCGGCCTTCGCCCAGCAGGTAAAGGTCGTAGTCGGAGAGCAGTTGCGGAAAGGCGTAGGGGTCGTGCAGGGTGGACCGGTTGCCGCGCTGATCGGCGACTTGCAGCAGGTACTGTTTTTTGGTGGTGTCGTTCATGGGGCAAATCGCTTCATAAAAACCGGCCGGATGGATGCGCCGCATCGGCCGCGCGCCGCCATTGTCGTGATCCAGCACCCACGCTTGGGCGCTGTCGGGCAAAAAGGCCCGCACGGCCAACGCGCGGCGTCCCGCCTCCACGACCTCGTGCGGTCCCAATAGTTCAAACGGATTTTCATACCGGCCTTCAACAAGCCGGCTGACCTTGTCCAATGGTACGCTCGTTCGCACGAGAACCTCCTTGCGATAGCAGCGATTGTGGGTAATTGGGGCAGTTTCGTCTAGTGAGGCAGGCTGTGCCGGCCATTTTTGCGTCGGCTACTCGAGCCAAGGCGTGGGAAACAAGGCGGTTCCAAGCTGGCCGCAACGTAGCTTCCAGCTTTCCGCACGTTCGCGCAGTGAGCGGCCGAGTCGGGCGGCGAGCCAGCGACCGCTCACTGGCGAGCGGCTTTTGACGGTGACAGCCGATTTGTCGGCGATGCCGTTGCCTTGGGCGGTGAGGGCTTTGGGAAGCGGCGCCAGGTCGCCCGTGGCGTCACCGAGGGCGCTCACTACGGAGGCCTCGGCGGCTTCAGCTTCGCCGGCCCTCTGAGTGCGGAACTCGATGCTGTGATAATTCAGTGCTTGGTCGAGCCGCTGCCAGAGGTCGCGGTTCTTCACCGGCACCATTTCGCCGAAGCACTCCCAGTTCCAGCCGTTGCGGCGCCACTCTTCGAGACCGTAGGCGATGCCGCGGCTGACGTATTTGCTGGGCGTGAACAGGGTGACTCGTGAGGGTTGATCGAGGGCCTCGAGACCGCGGATGACGGCCAACAGTTCCAGCCGTTCGCCGCCGATCTCAGGCTCTAAATCCTCAGCTTCGAAGGTCGCCGATCCGTCGGCCGCTTGCAGGACAAACCTCCATTGGCCCTGCCTTTTTTTCCCCCTCGCCTCGCTGAAGAGGAGGAAATGCGGTGCTGGAATGCTCATGTCGAATAGGCGTCCTGTGCTGTTCGAGTTCAAGCGGTGCGCTGGTCTGCTTTCGCTTATCGGCAAGCTCGCCGCAGAACGAGCAATTTAGCCAGCCCGATTCGCTTTGTTCGGTTGGTAGCGGCAAGTTGGCCGTTGCGATTTTGGACCTCGAAACCGCGCCGATCCATGCGGAACGCGTCGTTATCAAGTTGTCAAAGACCCGGCGCGACGCTTGAGCGTCGTGCTGCCCGACTCGTCACGAACGGCGGCGGACCGCCGTTTTCGTTTTCTCATCTCCGCCCGGCCGTGCGTTTTCAGCAGCCGAACGGCCGGCGGTTCGGCGGAATTGCCGCCCGCGGAATTACCGTTGCGGAAAAACAATTACCGTTGTCAAAATAAAACTCGCATCAGGTTGAATCCTTGTTCTAAAGCCATTGCCTCAAACAGGTTGCGGCAATGCCAACTCCGCCTTTGAAACCGTGGCCGCAACGGTAAATCTGGGGGGGTGGGTGATTTTGGATTTTGGATTTTCGATTTTCGATTTTGGATTCACGACCGTCGCGTTCATTTTTTTGTCTGTAATCTTTCTGTCATTCTTCTCGTTCTACCGCGCGGCTGGCTTGGCATGGATCTGCGGCGGGCGCTGCCCCGCATCGTTTCCGTTGTTCTACCGCGCCGTTGGTTTGGGACCGGATCTTTTCGGTTTGTCACACCAGCTCGACGAACGCCGGCGGGCTGGTTCGCCGCACGAACAATAGAAGTGCTCAAAGAACAGGCAGCCAGATGACCACTATGCACATCATTTGAGCAGCCGCCAAAAAACCCTCTATCAGGTCAATCGAGGGCAAAAACCTCGTGTTTCATCGGCTGGCGCAAATTTGCGGCAGCCGTGCGCGGCGAGGTTCGAGTAGACCACCAGTTGGCCGTAGTGCTCAATTCTTCAGCACGCTCAGAGGCTATATCCTCAGTAACCGCTTTCTCTCCCGCTATAAGGCAATAACGTGGCCTACGAAAGTGCCACCAACGGTGCGCGGGGCGGTGCCCTGCGGAGCTTGGGCGGCGACCTGACGATCACCGACAGTCAGATCAGTGGCAACCAGGCGCTGGGCGGCAGCGGCGCGTCGGCTTTTGGCGACGCGATCGGCGGCGGCGTCTACATCCTGGCGGGTAGTGCCACGATCAGCGACAGCACGTTCAGCGACAACGTGGCGCGGGGCGGCGACAACAGCGGCGACGGTGCAGGCGGGGGCGGGGGCGTTTTTACCGCGGTGCCTACGAGCATCACCGATAGCACCTTCAACGGCAATGTCGCCCGCGGAGGCGACAACACGCCCAGCAACACAAGCGTGGGCGGCGGTCTTATCATCTACATAACAGCGTCGGCCACGATCACGGGAAGCACCTTCAGCGGAAATCAGGCCATTGGCGGCAACGGCGGGACCGGGCCGTTCGTCGGGGTCGCACAAGGAGGCGCCATTCAGAACGATAGCACCACTTCCATCTCCGGCAGCACGTTCGACCACAACCAAGCCCTTGGCGGCAGCAACGGCAACAGCGGCGTAAGCAACGCGGCTCCGTTCGTCGACTATGGCTTCGGCGGCGCGATTGCCAACAGCTTTAGCATGAACGTCACGGGCAGCACCTTCAGCCACAACCAGGCGATCGGGGGAAACAACTCGATCGTCAACGATCCGACGGACATTGTCGGCGTCGGAGGCGCCGAGGGGGGCGGCTTCTACAGTGAGGTGGGAACGACCGCGACCATCGCCAACAGCACGTTCGACCACAACGAGGTCCAGGGCGGCCGCGGCAACGCCGGCGCCGGCGCCGTGGTTTTGGCCGGCGAGGGCCTGGGAGGCGCGATCGCCACGGGCTACGGCGGCAACCTCTACGGCCCGAACACGCTCACGGTGACTGGCAGCACCCTCACCCAAAACGAGGCTGAGGGCGGCGACAACAACAGCGGCACTGCCAGCGTAGCGGGCCTGGTCGGCGCCGGCGCCGGCGCGGGCATCGCCAACTACGCGGGCGGCACGGCCACCGTCAGCGGCAGCGAATTGGACCACAATCGGGCACGCGGCGGCAGCCACAATACGGCCGCCGGCGCCGGGGCGGTCTTCGCCGGCCTCGGCGCGGGGGGAGGCATCTTCAACTATCTGGGCACGTTCAACTCCCCCAACTACGGCGACTTCACGATCAGCACCGTGAGCGTCAGCCACAGCGAGATCGAAGACAACCTGGCCCAGGGGGGCGGCGGCGGCAATGGCGAAGGCGGCGGCATCGCCAACCTGCTCAACGCCTCGACCACCGTGGACCGCAGCATCCTGATTCTGAACGAGGCGGACGGCGGCGACCGCGGCGCCGGCCTGGGCGGCGGCGCCTACAACGACGCCACGTCGAGCCTGGCGATGACGAAGGACCTGGTGACCCTGAACGAGGCCGAGGGCGCGACGGGCATCGGCGGAGGAGTCTACACCCTGGGGACGTTCAGCCGCGATGCCTCAACCGTCATCAAGGGCAACCACGCCTCCACCAGCGACGACAACGTTGGCCCCTGACGCGGTTGCTGGCAACCAGCGGTCTTGCCAATAAGAGCCGGCGATTCCGGGCCGGGCGGAACGACCTCCGCCCGGCCCTTCGCCGCGCCCGGTACACGGTACACACGACCCGGTATGCGGCGTCCATTCGGCGGCCCGCTTGGGCTTGTTCGGGCGTTTGCCGCCACTTAGGCTGCAGGCCAGAAAGTAACAGTTTAGCCTCCTGACCGTGGCCGGGCCGCGATGCGCGGTCGGGCCGCGCATCGGCACCGGGGGAGGCGGTGTAAAGAGATTGCGACACGGCGCCAGGCAATCGAACGCCTCGCTGCCACGGTCAACCGCCGCGCTCGCGACAACACACCAGAGAAACTCGATGCAAACGCGCAGCAGACGACGCCTCGGCAATCGCTTCGCGATGCGAGGTGTCCCGACAGAATCGGCGCGGCGCCGTTACTCATGCACCACCGGCGGCTGCAAAGGAACAGCACGCCAACGCGGCGACTTCTTTTCAATCGCCGCGCCCAATGCCACACTGAGCCCTCAAGGGCCGTCAAGCTTCGCCGAACCCGTTCCCATTTTCACACTAACCCGAAGCGCAAGCGAGGTTTTGCCGCCTTTTCACGTTCCTCGCTGGCGCTTCGGGTTGGTGTACGGGGCCCGCGTACCGGTTCGGCGAAGCTTTACCAAGGGCCGCTGTAAAGTCGCCGTAAAGACTGCTCCGCGGAATGCGTCTGCAGATAGTAGAAATAGTCGCTGGCCTTGTGCCCGTGCGCTTTCGCCGTCTCTTTGACCGTCATGATCTTGGCCATCCGCTTGCCGCCCGCCTCCTGGCGATGGCCGAACGTGATCTTGCGCAGCACCACCAACGGCCGCAGTTTCCGCTCAGCCAAGTTGTTCGTCGGAGGAACGCGCGGATCGTCCACGAACACCAGCCACTCGCCGTGATGCCGTAGAAGCCGGGCCTGCCGATCTTTTTAGCAATGTCTTCCGAGATGGGTTCTACCAGCTCGGCCAGCACTTTTTCGAAAGCGATCAGCGAAGCCGGCACGAAGGAAAACCCCAACATTTCCTCGAGCGCCTGCGGAACCTTGCGGTAGCTGATGCCAATGTCATTTCTCAGATAGATGGCCAAGGCCCGCATGCGCGGCCCGATGCGGCTGCCCAGAACTTCGCCGGGGCCGGCTTGTTGGACAAACCGGCGGCAGCCAAGGCAACGTCCGCTCGCGTGACGGAAGCACGTCGTCTGGTGTCGATGGTCCACGATGTCTTCTTGGAAGTGATCGTGTGGGGCGGCGTTTTCATAAAGCCGCACCGCGCCTTGGCAGTGCGGGCAGGCCTCGGGCGGAGGGACGAGAACGAGTTGATCGTAGACGGTGGGTGTCGGGCGGAACCAGCCCGGATGCCCGACCGGCGCCCCGCGCTTGCGTGCCGACTTGGCATCGGGGGTTGCGGCAGTCTGACGGGCGTCCGCGTTTTGGCCTTCGCTTTTGTCATCGTGGCCACAGGCAAATTTATTTTGCCTTTCGAGCTTCAGTTCCAGGCGGAGTTGGTCACGTTCCTTTCGGAGTTGCTCGTTTTCCGCGACGAGCTCCGTGTTCCGCGCACGCTCGAAATCCAACTGGCCATAGACCATTTTAAAGTGATCGTCGTGATCACTGGCGGCCAAGACGAGCGTACCGAGCGAGGCTCCACCCACATGCGGGCCGTGACTTACGTTGCGACAGGCGTACTCGTGCTTTGGATAGAAGCAGAACTTCATCGGGCATCCATTCCTCGGGTGCCGCTAACGTAGCCTGTCCGGGCGAAGTCGCCCAAGCCCAGTTTTCTGGGGACGGCGGGTTCTGCCGGGCGGCCAGGGGCTGCCCACCGCCGCGAAGCCACGGTCAGGGAACTAAACTGTTACACCGCACGTCGCCGCTTGTCATACACCCAGCAGCCCGCGCAACCTGGAAGTCCGGCGCTGTGTCCGGTCCAGGAGCAGCCGCTCGGCGTTCTCCTTGGTCACCCCCCTTCCCTCCACAGACTCCGCCGACAGCGGCACGGGCCGTGAGTTTTTCAAGGTAACTGAGCATTACCAATCGTATGGCCGCGATCAGCGCCGGTGCTCGCGAGTCGGCGGCGACCAGAGCGCCGCCCGGACCAGCGCGCGGCAAGCTCGTCGATAAAATAGCGGCAAAGATCCTCGAACCAGAAGTCGGCGAGGTGGCGGTTCTTGCCGTCCAAGCGCCACTTGTCGCCGATGCGATGCTGAAATACGCGCCGCCCGGCAAAATCATGCTGGCAGAAGGCGGTACGCACACCGTGAATCGCCAGCCCGTGGACCGGCCTCGAAGGCATCGCGAACGGCGTGTTGGTTCGCAGGAACGCGAGGTGGAACGTTTCCTTGTCGCCGTGAACGTGGCGGTAGTAAAAGTCAGAGTGCTCGTTGTAGTGCATGGCCAGGTTCAGCGCCCGCCAGGTGCGCCGCTTATCAATCACCAATTGACCGCTCTCGAACTGCGGCTCATGGCGCGGCGGCACCTCGAAGATTTCCCAGACCGGCGAATTCGGCGCAAACGGGAACACGTCGTCGGGCCAGAAGATCGCGCCGCGCTCGCGAAACTCGCGAGTCTCCAGCAAAAAGCTGGGGTCGACGACCGGTACATTGTCGGCGTCGAGCAGTAACACCTCCCGGTAGGGAGATTGCAAGATGGCAAAAGATTTCAGCTCCCACCCTTTCAGGATGCGGTAAGGTCGGCTGCGCCGCCGGTTAAGGGCGTCGGCATCAATGCAGGCCACGCCGAGCGGCGCCACCAGCGATCGCATCTCATCGTCGATCTCATCGGCCAGGTGCCAGAACTGGATGGGCAACGAGCAGCCGAGGTGGCGGAGCATCTTGGCCGCGACATAGGCGCAGACAAAGTAGCGAATGCCGCCGGCGCAGATCACGATGCCGCGACCGTCAAACTGTTCCGGATAACGGGGCAAGGAGTTGAGGCACTCACGGGCCAATCGGCGATGGGCTTCCCAAACGGCGCGGCAACGCTCCCATCCGTCCGGCAGCCCGCGTGGCACGTCGTCGCGAAAGAGCGATAACCACTGCTCCACCGAGGTGCCGGCCAGGGAGGCTTGTGGCACTCCTGAAATGGGGCGTTCATGCTGTTTCTCCGTACTCGACTCGCGTGGCCCGAGAAGTTGAGGCGCAAGCAGGTATTGGGCCATCGAGTGCGCATTGCCGTGAACGACGCGCACGGACGTGCCGCGACGACTGAAGAAGCGTCCGTCGTCGTGGAGGGCGACTTCGCCGCGCCGTCGCCCGCAGAGGCAATAATTCCATCCCTCTTCAGTTTCGCGCCAGCTTTGGGGATTCAGGTGGCAAAAAAGGTTCAATGCGGTCTGGTCGCCCCAATCGGCCGATCCGGCCAATTCGCGGCCAGCGCGCAGCCGCTCGGCCCCGCGCAGATAGCGCAGCAAGGTCGCCGCCGTGCCCGCCGCGAATCCGGAGTTCAGAAACGGCCTGGTGGAAAGCAGGTCAAAGGCGCGGCGGCGGGCTTGGGCGTCGCGGATCGAAAGCGTCCAAGCCGCGACGACCGGGTTCCGCGGATGGCCCTGCGGCTCGCGCACGGCAAGCAGTTTATCCGGATGCGCCGCGACTTCTTGCCAAAGCAGGGCCAGCGAGTCCTGGAAGACCACGTCGCCCGCGTCCCAATAGGCAACCGGAGTTTCGCGCGGCAACCGCTCCAAAACGGTCTGAAAATCGTGGAGCCGCCGCACGGCCGGCACGACGCCGTTGGCCGCGATCGGACAGACCTCGACGTTCGGCTGCGACGCCAACACGTGCAGCTCGCCGGGATCCAGGCCGTAGGCAACCGCGGTGACCTGCTCATGATTGCCGCGAGCACGTAACGAGCCGAGAAACTGGCCGCGGAATAGACCGTAATGGGCGCGGTCGAACGCGGCGAGTATGCGGGGCGCCGCGGTAGTCGTGTGTCCCGCAGCAGGCGCGTCGCCGGCCGATGGCTCGGGCCGCTCGAGAGACACTGAGCCCGCCTCTTGCTTGTGCAGTTCGACCCGTTGCTCTTCGGCAGGTGCGATGCCCGCCGCAGAATGTTTGCCAGGCGCCGCGAGGTGCCGCGCTCTGGCCGCCGGCAAATAGGCGATGCCAATGCCCATGGCACGCAAGTCGTCGCAACAACATTGACATTCGCAACGATCGGCGCGCCAGCGGAAGCGCAGCCGCGCCAGCACGCCGCGGCGGAAAAGCGTCGCGCCCATGCCAACGTGGCCGCGCACGTTGCCGCCTGATTCTCCCAGATAGTCGGCCGCCAACGCGCCATAGGCCGGGCGGGCCTGGAGGCCCTCAAGTAGCCGGCGCACGCAGTACGCGTCGGGCACCACGTCATCGTCCAAGAACATCACCCAAGGTGAAGTGCCGGCTGATTTTCCGTTGTTTCTGGCGCGGGCGATCGTTTGCCAGCGGTTCGCCTCCGTCGGCGCCGCCGCTCCGATGACGCGGTGGACGATCAGGCGCACCCCTTGCTGGCGCCGTAGCGCGGACTCAAGGTCCGGCGGCAACGGCCCGGCGTCGCGGCTGAGCACGATCACGTCGACTGTGGGGTGGGTCATCCGCCACGCTCCCGTTTACTCACACCAAAGCTTGCCCTGTGGGGGCGAAAATTCGACGCTTTGAATTGCCGTCAGGCCCATGGATACTTCCGTGTGCGTGCGTGCCGTTTCAAAGACGTGGACGATGCCGAGCACCGCGCCGTCTGCGTCCTTTTTGAGGTGCGGCCAGGCATTTGCGATTTCCGCTCCCAAGAGGAAGCGACCCTTCTTAAGATCGACCTTGGAAGGCTTCTTGGGGACGAAAACCGCCCGCACCTCCTCAAGCAAGCAGGTGCGCGTGACACTCGCAGTGTGGGTCAGTGCGTGCTCTACACGTAGTACCGGCGTCTTGCGATTCTCATCGTCGTCCTCAGCGCCTTCCGGTAAATACCAGATTCGGCCCAGCTCGGGGAAGTGCCGAGGAATGGACACCGTGCCGGCAAGATGCAGATGCTGAATCTGAATGGGTGACAACGGAGAAGCCATAGAAGGGTCCTTTCACAGAGATGTCAAAAGTGGGTTGCACAAAAACGACCGATCGCCGGAATTCTTGTGAATTCCGCGATGCCTCTTTTTTACCGGCGCCCTCATGCGCGATTCACTTGCGGCCGGTTCATATACTTCATTTACGGTCTTATTGTCCTCGCTACGCGGAAACCCAGGTAGGGCGCCTGCCTCTCGGGCCGATGGTAATCGCGGTAAGCCGCCTTCGCATCCCTGGGTTGGTAAAGGAACGAACCCCCTCGCATGACACGCGCCTGTTGGCCCTCGCCGAGCACCGCCAGGTCTTCCATGTCGTCGGTCGGTCGGCCATCGTCGTAAACAATATAGTCATGATAGCTCTCCTGGCACCATTCCCAGACGTTGCCAAGAATGTCGAACATTCCCAAATCGTTTGGCATGAGGATGCCGACAGGGCGGGCGCGATACCGCGAGTCGATTCGATCGGGGCCACGGAACTGAGAGTTGGGGAAAGTCCAAGCGTACTCGTTCAACAATTCCTCCGACTCTCCGAAGAAGCGGCACGTGGCGGCGCCTGCTCGACAGACGTATTCCCATTCGGCCTCGGTGGGAAGGCGGTAGCCAGCGCGGCTCACGTGGCCTTCCGCGAGACGCATGCCGGGCTTGATTTCCGGCAACGGCGGGTAGCACATCTCGTCCTCAGGAATGCCTTCTTGTTCGCTCAGCCAGCGGCAGTACTTAGCCGCGTCGTACCAACTCGCGTTGTTGACGGGGCCGTAAGGCTTGACGGTGTAATTGACGTCCCACTGGTGGTTCGGATCATAGCGCAAAAACTGCTCGACGGCGACCTCCTTGGATGCGACTGCGAAGCGGCGTCCAATCCGTTCGAGGTGCAGCTTTTCATTGTGCTCGTAGTGCCCGCTCTCATCCGGCTGCGGGCCCATCTCGAACGTGACGGGCCCCGGTATCACCACCATCGTGTGGCCGTGATGATCGACGTACCAAGCGGGCTTGGAGGATTGCGGCGGGTCAGCGTGGTTTGCGGTCAAGTCGCCGAGGCGATCGACGTCGTTCCAGCGGCGCGAGAGGAAATCGGCGGCGGCGTGAACGCCCGGATCGGGATCGCCCTCGTAAAGTGCCGCGGCCGTCTCGATCACCGTCGTTCGCGGCCCGGCCGCCAGCGAGTCAGGAGCAAGGCGACTCATCGCCAGCAGCAAAGCGAGCCGCGCAGACGAATCAGGCTCGACACCCAATCGTTCCACGAGCTGACGCGCATCAACACCGAGCGGTCCCATACGGTGGATGAGATAGGTCCGCAAGCGGTGATCGGCTTCGTATCCAAGGAGGGGCCAAAGGCCATCGGCCCGGTCCAAAAGGGCCACGGCAATCGCGGCGTTCGCCTGTCTGGCTGCGGCGGCGTCTTTCTGCACCTCGGAGCGGAAGGGCTTCTGCACGGCCTGGGGCGGCATCGTAGCCATCGGCTTCAACAGTTGGATCGCTTCCTCACGGTGTTGCTCAAGCTTTGGGAGAATCGCCGCGAACTGCGCCGCGTCGGCCTCGACGAGCAACTGCGTCAGGTTCGGCAGATCGTCGGCGGCAAACTCCGCCAACGCGAGGGCCGCGTGGGTCCGCTCCAAAGAGCTGCGGTTCGTGTCGCTAAACACCGCGCACAACGGTTCGACCAGTTTTCCGCCGGCGGGCCGCAGTGCGTCAATCCAGCCGTTCAGAAACAGCGCGTCTTGCCTGGTCAGGTTGTCGGTTACGAATGAAGCCATCTTGGTCCACCGCGCGTCGTTACCGGCGAGGTGGGCCAGCGCGGCCGCTGCGCGAAACCGTTCGTCGGCTGAATCGCGGTCGCCTTCCAGGGCTTGCCAGAAGAACTCGCTGGCCGGCTTGCCCAGAGCGCTTCCAATGACCATGACCTCCTGAGGCGAAGAACGAAGCAATCGCTCCTGGAGCAAGGCGGCCTGGGCGGGATCGCTCGACAGCAGCGCCAGGCTCGCGTGCAAGCGTTGCTTGCTGGCCGGCGACGCGGTGGCGACGATCGTTTGCAGATCGGAGGTGACGCGGTTGCGAAACGGCTCAAGCTCGACGAGCAATTCAGGCACTTGCGAAGTCTCGGCGCCAAGCACACGCTCCAGAAGTGCTCTGGCCTGGAGCGATTGTTGTTGGTCGAGGTTCCACTGCCACGCTTGCCAACCGCCCGCCAGCGCGATCGCAGCCAGCACGGCCGCAGCCGTCCCGACAAACAGGTAATGTCGAGTCGCGGCCGCGATCAAGCGCCGCTGGGGCCCCGTCCAAGTCTTTTTACGCGTGAGGAGACGGATCGTGAAATACTCCCAGAGCGATGGGAGATGTCGGACCTCTTTCCGGGCATTCCAGATCTCTGTTCGCTCGGCGAGGCAAAGTTCCGCGCGCCCGCGGCGGGTCTCTTTTTTCCTGCGCGTCAGCCAATCGCGCAGCGCAGGCACCAGGAAGTCGTGCGTCAACTGGTAGTACTTGGCGCCCGAAGAATCCGTGGCGGCGGCGCTCGTCTCCCCGCTGCTTTCCCGTTCCGCCGGCGCGATCAATCGAACGTCTTTCACCAGCACGTCGAGCAACGCCCGAAACGCCTCCGGCCGGCCCGCGTAACCAGAGACCTCCAACAGCTTGTCGTAATGCTGCATTTGTCCCTTGATGTCGGTCCCCGAGTGCGGCAAAAGTGCCTGCAACACCGCTCGTGCGGCTTGCTCGTGTACTCGGTGCGTCGGCGGCGCGCTCTTGACGCTGAACGTCTCCTCCAGGAACGTCAGGCCGACGCCTTGAGTACCGCCCACGTCGCGCAAGCTCTCTGGACTCCACGGCCGTCCTTTCATCATCTCGGCAAATAGCGCCAGCCGAATGCTGATCACCTTTCCTTCCTCCGCCAGACCGCCGACCGCTTTGCGCAGGAAGGCTTGCTGTGGCGCGGTGAGTTTGCCGTCGAGGGGTAGCTTGCCGTACGCCCGTCCGAAGGCCGCGAGGACCTTGGCCGCGTGGTCCAGGTCGAACAGATCAACCAAGGCGTAGTTGTGGCCTTCCGCGATCGGAATTTCCAACTGTTGGAAAAAACGGTTTACGGCGACGTAGAAGTCGTCCCGCACGAGCACCAGACACTGCACGTGAGCGCCGTCGCATTGTCGCAGGGCGGGCACGAGTTCGCCGGCGTCATTCTCGGCGTGCAGCCATTGCTCAAACTGATCGAGGATCAGCAGCACTTTTTGGCCGGCGGGAACGCATTGGCCGCGCCGCAAAGCCGCAATCGCCAGTTTCAGATTCGCGCAGGAGGAAAGAATGGGAAACTTTTTTTGCAGCGCGCTCAACAGTCTCGCCTCGGTCTCGTCGGGCGCCGCCTCCACGTAAATCCGCGCGATGCCGTCCGATAGGCGGGGCAGCAGCCCCGCCTTGACCAACGACGACTTGCCGCAGCCAGACGGGCCGTAGATCAAGCCGACCGCAAATGAGTTTTCGGCATCGGCGTCTTCGATGCGGTCTTTCCAGAAGCGGATACTTCCGGGCAACCCATTCCGGTCGCGCGGGCCGGGAAGCAGATCGAGGAAGAAATCGGCGTCGTGCGCATCGAACGAGCGAAGCCCTTTGGGGACGACCCGCATCGGCTGGCTCACCGAGGGCGGCGTGGACGCCAGCGGGCCCACTTTGGTGGAGGTGCGGTCGAGCACGGCGGCGGCGCTGGCGGGCAAGTCGCCCCGATCGTACGTCAGCGCCGTTTGGGGCGAGAGGGCCAGAAAGTGCCCTAAGTCGTCAGCCAGGTCTTTGGCCGTGGTGTAGCGGTCGCTAGCCCGCTTGGCCAACGCGCGAAGGCAGATCCGTTCCAGCTCTTTGGGAACGTCGTCGTTGATTTGACGAGGCGGCTTGGGCTCCAGGCGGATGATTTGCTCGCGGAGGCCCTGGCTGTTCTCCGCGCGAAACGGCCTGCGTCCGGTCAATAATTGGTAGAACACGACACCCAGGCTGAAGATGTCGCTGCGACCGTCGACGCGGTGTGCCTCGCCCCGCGCTTGCTCGGGACTCAGCAATTCCCGCTGAGCGCGGCCGGCGGAGCCGATGGGCGACCCACGGCCCTCCACGCGCGCGACTTGGTTACACTTTTACGATAAGATAGTCGATCCAGCGAAAGCGAGTAGACGCGCAAACGTG
>Ga0307373_10001475_pt1 | contig 44132 bp, 41 predicted proteins | sample OX2MG_FD_202534 | JGI IMG/M metagenome (GOLD analysis project Ga0307373, IMG submission 202534) | Soil microbial communities from Risofladan, Vaasa, Finland - OX-2 | ecosystem: Environmental > Terrestrial > Soil > Coastal area > Acid sulfate soil | place: Finland: Risofladan, Vaasa | collected...
CGTTGGACGCCGCGATGAGCCGCCCTTCCACCTCAAGGGTGCCCATGGCCAGCAGCTCCAGCGCCGCCCGCTCGTGCGCCGCCACGGTCCCGGCCGCGCCGGAACCAGCCGCGCCGGAACCTGCCGCGCCGGAACCTGCCGCCCCAGAGCCGGCCGCGCCGGAAGCTGCCGCACCGGAGCCTCCCGCACTGGAGCCGACCGGACGGGAGCCTGCCGTGCGGGAGCCTCCCGCACGGGAGCCAGTCCCATCGCCATCGGGCACGGGGGGCTTGCGTGGCGGACGCCCGGACCGGGCCGGGCGTTGCGCGCGCTTACCTGGGGGGGCTGGGTCAGGCATCGGCGGCTCGATGGCCGTTCTGCCGCGGGCAGATGTGGCCTTCCGCGCCCAGTGGCAGCCCGCAGAGCGGGCAGGGGGGCCGTCCCTGCGCGACGACCTGCAGCGCGCGCTGGGAGAAGGCACGGGCCTCCGCGGCGGTGATCCGGACCCGCAGCACGCCGGGGCCGGTCTCGGGCACCTCTTCGGCCAGCGGCTCGACCGGGGTCTCGGACTCCTCCTGTGCCTCGATCACGACCCGTTCGTCCTCGCCGTCCCAGGCAAGGGCGATCGCGCCGACCCGGAACTCCTCCATCAGCGGCAGGTCGAGCGGGGCGTCGTCAGCAAGATCGGCAGGCGCGGTGGCCGGCACGGGGACCTGCCCGCCGGTCCGCCGCAGGACCTCGTCGAGCAGCTCATCGAGCCGCTCGGCCAGCAGGCTCACCTGGAATTTCTCCAGCGCCACGCTGGTGACCCGGCCGGCCGCGCTGGCCTGGAGGTAGAAGGTGCGCTCCCCTGGCTGCCCGACCGCCCCGGCAACGAACCTGTCCGGCGGATCGTACGTGTAGACCGGCATAGGACCTATCCTCCCGCGCCGCCGCCGATGACCGCGTCGCCCTCCCCCAGCCGGCCGCGCGCGCCGTCCCGCGGATGCGGCCCGGCGCCAGCGGCGCGGTCATGGCCGGCCGGATCGGGCCGGACCAGCCCGGTCACCGACCCGCCGATGTCGTTCATGCGGATCAGGAACGGGCGCAGCGGCGTGTACCGGATGACACTGAGGGAGCAGGGGTCCACCTGGATCCGCTGGCACAGATCCAGGTGCAGGCCCAGGCTGTCGGCGATCACCGACTTGATCACGTCACCGTGCGAGCAGACGAGGTAGACCGCATGCGGCCCGAGCCGCGCGTTCCAGTCCCTGATCGCGCCCACCGCGCGGTGCTGCATGTCCGGCATGGACTCGGCGTCCTCGCCGGGGAAGCGCACCGCGCTCGGATGCGCCTGCACCACCCGCCACATCGGGTCCTTGGCGAGCCGTTTGAGCGGCTTGCCGGTCCAGTCCCCGTATCTGACCTCGGCCAGCCGCTCGTCCTCCTGGACCGCCGCCGGCTGGCCGTTCCGGGCTGCCGCGATCGCTTCCGCCGTCTGGCGGCAGCGTTCCAGCGGGCTGGTGACAATGGCGTCCAGCCGCACCCCGGCCAGCCTGGCCGCGAGCGCGGCGGCCTGGTCACGGCCGCGGTCGTCGAGGAAGATCCCCGGCGTCCGGCCGGTGAGCACGCTGCCGGTCCCGGCTGTCAGCCCGTGGCGGACCAGAAGAACCAATGTCACGCCCCTGACTCTAGAGGGTGGTCATCGCTGTGGAAAACGCGCAGGCGCACCGGGGCCGGGCCGCTCGGCCCCTGCACGCGCCGGCGCCCGCTGGCTACAGTGGGGGCACCCGCACGCAGCCGGCTCGCGCTGCTGTCACCGACCGGAGTAAGCCAGGTGTCTACCCCCCCGGCCGCACCGCCAACGGCCAAGCCCGAAGTGTTCCGCCGGGCCGCACCGGTCGTCCTGTGGTGGGCCTGGCTGGTCTTCGCGCTCATCAACGTCACCGACCTGGCCTTGCAGGGGTCGGGCCATTTCGCGGTGGTCGTGGCGGCGGTCGTGGTCGCGATCACCGGGGCGGTCTACGCCTGCGCGCTGCGGCCCCGGGTCGTCGCCTCCGCGGCGGGCCTGACCGTCCGCAACCCGGTACGTGACTACCGCGTGCCGTGGGGCGCCGTCGAGGCCGTGGACATCGGCGACTGGGTGCGCGTGCACTGCAGGCCGGCCCCGGGGGCGCCCGGCGGGAAGACCATCGACTGCTGGGCGCTGTTCGCACCGGCCCGGTCCAGGCTCAGGGCCGGGCGCCGGGCGCAGGACCGGGCGATCGCATCGGGTTCGCGGGTGCCCGACGAGGCCAGGGGCCTGATGGCGATGACGGCGGTTCAGGTCATGGCCAGGCGGATGGACGAGCGGGCACGGGCCGAGCGCGCCGCCGGGGCATCCGGCGGCGCCCCGGCGGCCAGCTGGGCATGGCCGTCACTGGCGGCGATGATCCTGCCCATACTGGCGCTCGCCGTCGTCGCACTCGTCTAGGGCGCCCCCTGACCGGCGCCGCGGCAGAGGCCGTCCGGTCAGGCCCCTCCCCGGTCAGGCCTGTCCGGTCAGGTGATCCGGACGCGGGGGTCGAGCACCGCGTACATCGCGTCCACGATGATGTTGGCCACCACCACGAACAGCGACGCCACCAGGACGAAGCCGATGATCAGCGGCAGGTTGCCGGTAGCGATGGCGGCCACCGAGTCCTGGCCCAGGCCGCCCAGGCCGAACACCACCTCGACCACGATCACGCCGCCGAGCAGGGCGCCGATGTCGACCCCCAGCTGCGAGACGACCGGGGTGAGTGCGGCCCGGACGCCATGCCGGAAGATCACCCGGCGCTCGGACAGCCCCTTGGCGCGCGCGGTCCGGATGTAGTCCTCGCCGAGGGTGTCGATCAGCGACCCGCGCGACAGCCGGGTGTAGACGGCCGCCTGGACCGTGGCGAGGGTGACCCAGGGCAGGATCATGTGCCCCATCCACGGGATCAGGCCCGCGGACAGGCCCGTGTAGCCGGTCTGGACCCAGCTGAAGCCGTGCTGGTTGAGCGGCACGAACACGCCGATGATGAGCAGCTCACCGAGCACGAACGTGGGCAGTGACAAACCGGCGAGCACCCCGACGGTGGAGGTCCGGTCGAACACGCTGCGCGGCCTGGTCGCGCTGATGATGCCAACGGTGAGCCCGACGACCAGCCAGAGCACCACGCCGCCGATAACGACAGAGGCGGTGATCGGCAGGTCCTGGGCGATGATCGTGCTGACGGCTTCCCCGTTGTAATACGAATAGCCCAGGTTGCCGCGTGCGGCGTTGCTGATGAAATGCCAGTACTGGACCATGATCGGCTGATCGAGCCCGAGGTTCCTGATGACCTCGGCGACGACCTGCGGTGTCGCGGCGCGGCCGGCCAGCTGCCGGGCGACGATGTCGACCGGCCGGGCGAAGAACAGGAAGAACGTGCCCGTCGCCACCACCCACAGGACGATGATGCCGGTCAGGATCCGCCGGATGAGAAATCGCATGAAGGCCACCGCTGGTCACTCCCCCAGCTCTGAGACCGTCAGCGGAGGCAGGGCGCCTGGCTCCGGCGGCCTGGTCTTGCCAGCCCGCCGCCTGCGGCGCCTGCTGCCGGCCGCGAACAGCCGTTCGGTCCGTGGGTCCATCGCGTCCCTGATCCCGTCGCCGAGCAGGTTGAACGCGAGCGTGGTGAGCAGCAGCGCGGTGGCCGGGAAGACCACGTACCACCAGGACACCTGGTAGAACTGCTGCGCCTCGGACAGGATGACACCCCAGCTCGCGGCGGGCGCCGGGATGCCGATGCCCAGGAAGGACAGCGTCGCCTCGAACACGATCGCGGTCGGGATGTACAGCGTGGCCAGCACCAGCACCGGCCCCATCAGGTTGGGCAGGATGTCGATGAACATGATCCGCCAGGGCCCGGCCCCGAGGGACCGCGCGGCCTCGATGTACTCCTTCTCCTTGATGGACAGTGTCTGGCCGCGGACGATCCGGGAGATGCCGGCCCAGGAGAAGAAGGTGATGACGCCGATCACGATCGCCAGGCTCGATCCGTAGATCGCGGCGAGCGCGAGCGCGAGCACGATGAACGGGAACGCGAGCACCGCGTCGATGAACCGGGCGAGGATCGTGTCGACCCAGCCGCCGTAGTATCCGGCGACCAGGCCGACGATCACTCCCGCGACGGTCGCCATGGCGGTGGTGCTGAGCCCGACGAACAACGAGATCCGGGCCCCGTACAAGATCCGCACCAGCAGGTCGCGGCCGACGTAGTCGGTGCCGAGGATGAAGCCATTGGTGCCCGGGGCGACCGGGATGCCATCAGCCGACAGGCCCTTGCCGGTGAAGGTCTGGTAGACCCCGTGGCCGAGGATGCTGGCGAACACCGGCGCGAAGATGGCCAGCAGGGTCATGATCACGATGAAGGCGATCGAGATGATGGCCATCTTGTCGTGGCGCAGCCGCCGCCAGGTCAGCTGCCACTGGCTGCGGCCCTGGATGGCCTCCTCGGGCGCACCCTCGACGACGTGGGCCTGGAACTCAAGCTCAGTGACGCTCATGAGTGGCTCCCTCGGCCGGCCGCGGCCAGGTTCTCGCCGGTCTGCACCGGGAAGTGGCAGGCAGTCATGTGCTCGGCTGGGTCGCCGGCCTTGCCTTCCAGGACCGGCTCCTGCTCACTGCACAGGTCCTGTGCCTTCGGGCACCGGGGGTGGAACCGGCAGCCGTTCGGCGGGTTGATCGGGGACGGCACGTCCCCGGTGAGGATGATCCGCTGCCGGGCCGCTGCCGATTCGGGGTCCGCGGCGGGTGCGGCCGACAGCAGCGCGGCCGAGTAGGGGTGCCGGGGGGTGTCGTACACCGTGTCCTTGGGGCCCTGCTCCGCCGCCCGGCCCAGGTACATGACCACGACCGCGTCGCTGACGTGCCGGACGACCGACAGGTCATGGGCGATGAACAGGTAGGACAGGCCGAAGTCGTCCTGCAGGTCGGACAGCAGGTTGAGGACCTGGGCCTGGATGGACACATCGAGCGCGGACACCGGCTCGTCGCAGATGATCAGCTTGGGGCGCAGCGCGAGCGCCCTGGCCACCCCGATCCGCTGCCGCTGCCCGCCGGAGAACTCGGCCGGGAACCGGTTGTAGTGCTCGGGGTTGAGCCCGACCCGCTCCATCAGTTCCTGCACGGCCTTCTTGCGCTCCGCGCTGGTGGCGGTGCGGTGGATGACGAAGGGGTCACCGATGATCGAGCCGACCCGGCGCCGTGGGTTCAGCGAACCGTAGGGGTCCTGGAAGATCATCTGGATCTCGCGCCGGAACGGGCGCATGGCCCGGCGGCTCAGGTTGGTGATGTCCTTGCCGTCGAAGGTCACCGTGCCCGAGGTCGCCGGGATCAGCCCGGCGATGCAGCGCGCCAGGGTGGACTTGCCGCAGCCGGTCTCGCCGACCAGGCCGAGCGTCTGGCCCCGGCCGATGGCCAGCGACACCCCGTCGACCGCCTGCACGTGGCCCACTGTGCGGCTGATCAGCCCGCCGGCCTTCACCGGGAAATGCTTGACCAGGTTGTCCACCCGGACCAGGGCGTCGTCGCCGGATCCGGACGCCGAGGCCCAGGGGGCTGCGGCATCGGCTGGCAGGGTACCGCTCATGCGATCACGCTCCCCTGGGACTCCGGCGCGGCCGCGATCGCCTGCGCCACCTCGGCGGCGGAGGCGTGGCGGCCCTGGCCGACCGCGTTCTTGCGCATCTGCTCGACCTCGTCGGTCAGGCCGACCGCCAGCGGGGGCAGGAAGCACGCCGACCGGTGCGCGCCGATGCTGCCCACCGCGACCAGCTGTGGCTCTTCGGTCAGGCAGCGGTCCATCACGTAGGCGCACCGGGGGTGGAAGGCGCAGCCGGAGGGCAGCCGGATCAGGCTCGGCGGCTGGCCGGTGATCGGCTTGAGGCGCTCGGTGGCGGCGGAGCTGCTCGGGATCGACTCCAGCAGGCCCTTGGCGTAGGGATGATGCGGCTGGTAGAAGATGTCGTGCTTGCTGGCCATCTCGGCGGCGCGGCCCGCGTACATCACCAGCACCTCGTCGGCGATGTCGGCGACGACACCCAGGTCGTGCGTGATCAGGATGAGTGCCGTGTCCGACTCCTGCTGCAGCCGCAGCAGGAGGTCGAGGATCTGGGCCTGGACGGTGGCGTCCAGCGCGGTCGTCGGCTCGTCGGCGATGATCAGCTTGGGGCTCAGCGACAGCGCCATCGCGATCATGGCGCGCTGGCGCATCCCGCCGGAGAACTGGTGCGGGTAGTCGTTCACCCGCTGCCGCGGCTGCGGGATCCCGACCCTGCCCAGCAGCTCGATGGCGCGCTCGGCGGCGGCCTTCTTGCTGATCGAGCGGTCGTGGGCCCGGATCATCTCCTCGATCTGCCAGCCCACCCTGTACAGCGGGTGCAGGCTGGTGAGCGGATCCTGGAAGATGACCGCGATCTGGGCGCCGCGGATCTTGCGCATCTGATCCTCGGACAGGGACAGCAGGTCGGTCCCCTCGAACACCGCATGGCCGGTGATGTCGCCACCAGGGGTGAGCGCGAGCAGGGTCTGGGTCAGGACGGTCTTCCCGCTGCCTGACTCCCCGACGATCCCGAGCGTCCGGCCGGGCTCCACACTGAACGACACCCCCCGGACCGCTTTGACCACACCGTCCGCGGTCGGGAAGTTGACGACGAGATCCTTCACCTCGAGCAGGGTCACTGCATCATTCCTCCGCTAGCTGCCCAGCGCCCCTTCCCGCTCGTTGTGACGGCATGTGGGCGGCTTGGGGCAAGCGTGACACGAAATCCTCGATAGCGCCATGCTAGGTCCGGCCGGGTATGCGTGGCATACCCGGCCGGACCTGCGCTAACTAACTCCTGTTAGGAAGTGGGGTTGAGCCAGACGTTGGTGATGTCCGGCCCACCGATGTTGGGCAGGAACACCACTCCTGACGAGCCCGCGTTGTGTACCCGCTTGCTCGAGTAGTAAGGCCACTGCTGGCTCAGCAGCGGGACGATGATCGCCTGCTGGAGAGCCAGGGAGTTGGCCTGACCCCACAGCGCGCCCGCCTGTGACAGCGAGGTGGCCGACTCGGCCTGGTTGATCAGCGAGTCCATCTGCTTGCTGCTGTAGCAACCGTAGTTGATGGTGTTCAGCACGCAGCTGGTCTGGAAGAACGGCGGGATGATCGTCCGGCCGTTCACGCCATACCAGTCGGGGATCCAGCCGGTGCTGGTCGCCAGGTCCCACTGGCCCGGCTTGTTGTTCGCAGGCGCGTTGCCAAGGTCCACGAAGAAGCTGGACCCGGGCTCCGGCTTGCCGGTGAGGTTGACCCCGCAGGGCTTGAGGCCGGCCTGGATCGCCTCGAAGTTACGCGTGTTGATGCTGTCGTTCACGTACAGCGCCGTCAGCGTGACCCCGTTCGGGTAGCCAGCCTGGGACAGCAGCGTCTTGCACTGGGCGATGTTGCCGTTCCCGTTGTTGTCGGGGAACGGGTTCTTGCTGACGAAGCCGACGTTGCCCGGCGGGATGGCCGAGTTGATGATCTGGCTGACCTGCGGCCCGCCGTTGATCTTCTGCACGGTCACCTTGTCGATGCCGTAGGCGATGGCCTGCCGCACCTTCAGGTTGGCCATGGCACCCTTCGCGTCCGGGCTGCGGAGGTTGAACACCAGGTAGGGCAGCGTGTTGCTCCACGGCCAGATGTGGAACTTCGGGTCGTGGCTGGCCAGCATGGCCGGGATGGACGACGGGTCGAAACCGGTGTCCTGGACCAGGTCGTAGGTGCCCGCCTTCTGGTCCGCTAGCTGCGTGGTGGCCGAGGACACGCCGATGGTCAGCGTGATCTGGTTCACGTACTGGTGGCGGATCGGGTCGGTGGACTGCTTCCACGCCGGGTTCTTCGTCATGGTGAGCGACTTGCCAGGCACGTTGGACGTGATCTGGTAGGGGCCGTCGGACATGACGTGCTGGTTGAACTCCGCGCTGTTCGGGACGTAGCTGTCGTACTCGACCGGGCGGGCCGAGGCGAACGGCATCGCCATCATGTACAGGAAGTCCGCGGCCGGCTTGATCAGGGTGATCTGCAGGGTCAGCGGGTCGGGCGCGGACAGCCCCGAGATGGGGTGCGAGTTCTGGTAGGCCGCGATGTTCGCCGCGGTCGGCTTGTTGGACTTCTTCGCGAAGAAGGCCGCCTCAGCGTCGGAGTACTGGGCCATGCCGGCGATCGTGGCCGTGTAGTAGAGCGAGTTGCCGACCGGGCTGACCGGGTTGGCGAACGCCTTGAACTCACGGATGAAGTCGGACGCGGTCACCTGGCGCGCTGGGCTCGAGTTCCAGTCCACGCCGGACCTGATGTGGAAGGTGTAGGTCTTCCCGCCGTTGGTGATCCCGCCGTTGGACGTGCTCGGGATCTCCGTCGCCATGTCGGCGGCCGGCACGACCGCCTTGTTCCAGCCCGGCGAGCCGATCGTCGTGGGCACGGCGTAGGGGTACGTAAGCAGCTGCCGCGCGTAGGCCCGCTCCAGGACATAGTCGGCGGTGTAGTAGGCCGACACCGTGTCGAGGTGGTCGAACCCGCTGGCGGCAAGGAGACGCAGCGTACCGCCCTTGGTTGGGGTGTTACTGGACGTGCCCGAACTGGATGAGCTCCCGCATGCGGCGAGGCCGAAGGCGGCTACCACCGCCACGGCCACCGCAGCGAAGGGCTTTGGTAGACGTCTCATGAGCATGCTCCTTCTGACCTGGCGCTGAGCGCAGGCATCTCAGTGATCACCCCTCGTGACTACACGTCTGGCCCCCCGCTGTCTACCCAGCAGGACGAAGCGCTCAAAAGGGGTTACGGAACCGCAACCGCGCTGTGACAAAGCCGGCTTGCCGGAAAGTCGTATTGTCACAGGGCATATGCTCATCTGTCCTCCGGCCTCGCCCGCCTCACCGACCGTGACTACTCTGCGTTAACCTGGCCCGGCTGCGCTATCTGAAGATCACCGTCCGCCGGCCGTGCAGCAGGATGCGGTGCTCGGCGTGCCAGCGGACCGCCCGGGCCAGTGCGACCCGCTCGGCGTCCCGGCCGATGGCGGCGAGCTCGGCCGGCCCGCAGGTGTGGTCGACCCGCTCCACCTCCTGCTCGATGATCGGCCCCTCGTCCAGTTCGGCGGTGACGTAGTGGGCGGTCGCGCCTATCACCTTCACCCCGTAGTCGTGCGCCTGGTGATAGGGCCGCGCGCCGCGGAAGCTCGGCAGGAAGGAGTGGTGGATGTTGATGATCCGGCCCGCCAGCTTCGCGCACGCCTCCGGCGACAGGATCTTCATGTACCTGGCCAGCACCACGAGGTCGATCCGGTGCTCGCCGATCAGCTCCAGCACCCTGCCCTCGGCCCGGTCCCGCTCAAGCGCACCGCCGCCGGCCGGCACGTGCTCGAACGGCACCCCGTGCGCGACCGCCAGTGGCCCGAGATCAGGATGGTTGCCCACGACCAGCGGGACGTCGATGGCCAGCGCCTGCGCGCTGCGCCGGTAGAGCAGGTCGTTCAGGCAGTGCCCTTCCCGGGACACCATGATCAGCACCCGCGGCCGGACCGCCAGGTCATGCAGGTCCCAGTCCATGCCGAACCCGCTCGCGACCGGGCCGAAGCCAGCCCGCAGCGCGGCGCCGCCGTCAGCCACCGCCGTCTCCACGTGGACCCGCATGAAGAACCTGGCGGCGATCCGGTCCGCGAACTGCTGGCTGTCCAGGATGTTGCAGCCGGCCTCGTGCAGGTAGGCGGCGACCGCATGGACGATCCCCGGCCGGTCCGGGCAGCTCAGGATCAGCACGAACTCGGTGCCACCCGCCTGCTCAGCCCCCGCCTGCTCAGCCCCCGCTTGCTCAGCCCCCGGCGGCTCAGCCCCCGACGGCATGAGTGCCCCCGTCACAGTGGACGATCTCGCCGGTGGTGGCCGGGAACCAGTCGGACAGCAGCGCCACGCAGGCGCGGGCGGCCGGCTCGGGGCTGTTGATGTCCCAGCCCAGCGGTGCCCGTTTCGGCCACATCTCCTCGAATGCGGCGAAGCCCGGGATGCTCTTGGCCGCCATGGTCCGCAGCGGCCCGGCGGCGACCAGGTTCACCCGGATCCCGCGCGGCCCGAGGTCGCGTGCCAGGTAGCGGGCGCACGACTCCAGCCCGGCCTTGGCCACGCCCATCCAGTCGTAGGCCGGCCAGGCCACCGAGGCGTCGAAGTCCAGGCCGACGATGGCCCCGCCCCCGCCCATCAGCGGCAGCGCGGCCACGGCCAGCGCCTTGAGCGAGTAGGTGGACACGTGCACGGCGGTGGCCACGTCCTCCCACTCGGTGTTGAGGAAGTTCCCGCCGAGGGCGGACTGCGGCGCGAACGCGACCCCGTGCACCAGCCCGTCCAGCCGGTCGGTGTGCGCCGACACCCGCTCGGCCAGCGAGGCGAGCTGGCCGGTGTCGGTCACGTCGAGCTCCAGCACCGGCGGCGGGTCGGGCAGCCGCTGCGCGATCCGCTCCACCAGGCTGAGCCGGCCGAACCCGGTGAGGATCACGGTGGCACCCTCCGCCTGCGCGATCCGCGCCACGTGGAACGCGATCGAGGAGTCGGTGAGCACGCCGGTCACCAGGATCCGCTTGCCCTCCAGAATGCCCATCCCTAGCCCCTTCCGCTGTCTTTCATGATCACCGACGATTGCCCGCGATTATCGCCGGGAATCGTCGGTGATCATGGTGCCGCGCGTGCCAGGCGCCGGCTAGTGGCCCATGCCCAGGCCGCCGTCTACCGGGATGACGGCGCCGGTTATATAGGCCGCGTCGTCGCCGGCCAGGAACGCGACCACGCTGGCGACCTCGTCCACCGAGGCGAGCCGCCCGAGCGGTACCTGCGCCAGGATCGCCGCCTTGCGCTCCTGCGGCAGCGAGGCGGTCATGTCGGTGTCCACGAACCCGGGTGCCACCACGTTGCAGGTGATGTTTCGCGACCCGAGCTCGCGGGCCAGCGACCGGGCCAGCCCGACCAGGCCGGCCTTGGACGCGGCGTAGTTGGCCTGCCCGCCGGAGCCCAGCAGCCCGACCACCGAGGAGATGAAGATCAGCCGGCCCCGCCGCAGCCGCATCATGCCCCGCACCGCGCGCCGTGCCACCCGGTACGCGCCGGTGAGGTTGGTGTCGATCACCGAGGTGAAGTCGTCCTCGCTCATGAGCGCCAGCAGCTGGTCGTGGGTGATCCCGGCGTTGGCCACCAGCACTTCGACCGGCCCCTGCTCGGCCTCCACCTTGGCGAACGCCTCGTCCACCGATGCCGCCTCGCGCACGTCGCACGCGACCGTGGTCAGCCCTTCGATTCTTTCCCCCGAACGAGACGTCACGGCGACCGTGTCGCCACCCGCCGCCAGCCTGCGGGCGATGGCCAGCCCGATACCGCGATTGCCGCCGGTCACCAGGGTCGAACGGCTCATCTGCGCTGCTACCTCCGCCAGCCTGGGCGCGTGCTCGGTCCTGCGCAGCGTACCCGGTCAGGGCGGCCCGAGCCGGTAGGGCCGCGGCAGGTGTGACCGTAGCGGTGTGGGATAAGTTCCTCCTCGTGGCTGACAACCAGCGGATCGATCCCGAGTTCACCGCCTACCCGCTGCGTGAGCTCGCCGCCGCCGCCCTGCAGCGGGCGGCCGACCTCGGCGCTCAGCACGCCGACTTCCGCGCCGAACGGATCCGGGGCCAGCAGATCGGCCTGTCCGACGGCAGCCTGGAGACCCTGTTCGACGCCGACGACCTGGGCCTCGCGGTGCGGGTCGTGCTGGATGGCACCTGGGGGTTCGCCGCAACGGTGGACCTGACCCAGGCGGCCGCCGTGCGCGCCGCGCAGGAGGCGGTGGCCGTGGCCAAGGTGGCCGCTGCCATCAACACCGAGCGCATCGAGCTGGCGGATGAGCCGGCCTACGGCGACGTCAGCTGGGTGTCCTCCTACCGGGTGGACCCGTTCGACATCAGCGTCGGCGCCAAGGTGGCCCTGCTGTCCGAGTGGAGTGCCGGCCTGCTCAGCCAGGACCGGATCGACCACGTGGACGCTTCCCTCTACCAGGTCCGCGAGTGCAAGTTCTACAGCGACGGCGTGACCACCGCGCTGCAGCAGCGGGTGCGGCTGCATCCGGTGGTGACGGTGATCGCGGTGGACCCGGGCGGCCGGTTCGAGACCATGCGCACCCTGGCACCGCCGGCCGGGCGCGGGCTGGAGTACCTGGGCGGCAGCCCCTGGGCCGGCCCGGACGGCCCGGGTGGGGACAGCACTGCCTGGGACTTCCCGGCCGAGCTGGCGACGATGCCCGAGCTGCTGGCCGGCAAGCTCACCGCGCCCAGTGTCCGGGCGGGCCGGTATGACCTGGTCATCGACCCCAGCAACCTGTGGCTGACCATCCACGAGTCGATCGGTCACGCGACCGAGCTGGACCGCGCGCTCGGGTATGAGGCCGCCTACGCGGGCACCTCCTTCGCGACCATGGACAAGCTCGGCAGCCTCCAGTACGGCTCGCCCATGATGCACGTCACCGGCGACCGCACCGCCGAGCACGGCCTGGCCACCGTCGGCTATGACGACGAGGGGGTCGCCACCCGCTCCTGGGACCTGATCACCGGCGGTGTGCTCAGCGGCTACCAGCTGGACCGCCGGATGGCGCGGATGCAGGGGTTCGGCCGCTCCAACGGCTGCGCGTTCGCCGACTCCCCCGCCCACATGCCGATCCAGCGGATGGCCAACGTGTCGCTCCAGCCCGCCGGCGGGGGGCCGTCCACGCAGGAGCTGATCGCCGGCGTGGAGGACGGTATCTACATCCTGGGTGACAAGAGCTGGTCGATCGACATGCAGCGGTACAACTTCCAGTTCACCGGCCAGCGCTTCTACAAGATCTCCCATGGCCGGCTGGCCGGCCAGCTCCGCGATGTCGCCTACCAGGCGACCACGACCGACTTCTGGAACTCGATGGAAGCGGTCGGCGGCCCGCAGACCTACCTGCTCGGCGGCGCGTTCAACTGCGGGAAAGGCCAGCCCGGCCAGGTGGCGCCGGTCAGCCATGGCTGCCCGGCGGTGCTGATGCGGGGCGTGCGGATCCTCAACACCGTGGAGGAGGGGGCATGACGCCGCGGAACACCGGGCCACAGACCACCGGGCCCCAGAACACCGGGCCCCAGAACACCGTCGAGCTGGCACTGGCCGCCGCCCGTTGCGACGACTGCGTGGTGATCGCGGACGAGACGTCGTCGGCCAACCTGCGGTGGGCGGGGAACACGCTGACCACCAACGGGGTCTCCCGTTCCCGTCAGCTGACCGTCATCGCGATCAGCCGCAGTGGCAGCCAGGCCCGGGCGGGTGTGGTGTCACGGGCCGGCGTCCGCGACGACCAGATCGAGGACGTGGTGCGCGCGGCCGAGAAAGCGGCCGCGGAGAGTTCCCCGGCGGAGGACGCGCAGGCGCTGCTGGCACCGGGCGACCCGGAGGCGTTCGGCGGCAATGGTCGTGGCAGTGATGGTGGCAGTGCTCGTGGCAGTGGCGGGCAGGCGGCCTGGGATGATCCGCTGGCCAGCACCGAGATCGGGGTTTTCAGTGCCTTCTCGCCGGCGCTCGCGGCGGCGTTCGACGCGGCCGGGTCGGGCGGCCAGCGGCTGTACGGGTTCGCCGAGCACTCGGTGACCAGCACCTTCCTCGGCACGTCGACCGGGCTGCGGCTCCGGCACGACCAGCCCGCCGGGACCGTGGACATCAACGCGAAGTCGGCGGACATGGCCAGGTCCGCCTGGGTCGGCCAGGGCACGCGCGATTTCACCGACGTCGACGTGGCCGCCCTGCACGCCGACCTCGGCCAGCGGCTGGCCTGGGCGGGGCGCCGGGTGGAGCTGCCCGCGGGCCGGTACGAGACGCTGCTGCCCCCGGCCGCCATCGCCGACCTGCTCATCTACCTGTACTGGTCGGCCGGGGCCAAGGACGCGCTGGACGGCCGGACCGTGTTCAGCAAGGCAGGTGGCGGGACCCGGGTGGGCGAGCGGCTGTCCGCGCTGCCGCTGACGCTGCGCAGTGACCCGGCGGCGCCAGGGCTCGCTTGTGCGCCGTTCGTGATCGCGCACGCGTCCAGCCGGGAGGCGTCGGTGTTCGACAACGGCCTGGCGCTGCGGCCGACCGAGTGGATCTCCGGCGGCGAGCTGGCGGCCCTGGTCCAGACCCGGTATACCGCGGGCCTGTCCGGGCTCGGGGTCACCCCGGTGACCGGGAACCTCATCCTGGACGGCGGCGGCACCGCCACGCTGGACGGCATGATCGCCGGCACCAGGCGCGGCCTGCTGGTCACCTGCCTGTGGTACATCCGCGAGGTGGACCCGCAGACGCTGCTGCTCACCGGGCTTACCAGGGACGGGATCTACCTGGTGGAGAACGGCGAGGTCACCGGGGCGGTCAACAACTTCCGCTTCAACGAGAGCCCGGTGGGCATGCTCGGCAGGATCGCCGAGATCGGTGCCAGCGTGCCCGCCCTGTCCCGGGAGTGGGGCGACTATTTCGCGCGCACCTCGATGCCGCCAGCCCGGGTGGAGGGCTTCAACATGTCGTCGGTGAGCCAGGCCAGCTGAGAGGCCGTCAGGAGTCCTCGAGCCGGAAGCCCACCTTCATGCCCACCTGGTAGTGGGCCACCCGGCCGTCCTCGATCTGGCCGCGGATCTGGGTTACCTCGAACCAGTCCAGATGCCGCAGGGTCTGCGCCGCGCGGTGCAGGCCGTTGCGGATCGCCGGGTCAATGCCCTCGGCCGAGGTGCCGACGATCTCTGTCACCCGGTACGTGCGGTCGCTCATGGTCCCTCCGTCGTGCGCTGCCGTTTCCCACCGCCGGGCCGGCCGGGTGGCCGGGCCCCGCTCACGCCTGCTGGTGATCATGGCATTGTTATCGTCATGGTTCCCGATATCGCGGAGTTGGAGCGGCGTGCCCAGGCACTGATATCCCCCGAGGTCCACGACTTCTATGCCGGCGGCTCCGGGCGCGAGGCGACTTTGCGGGCCAACGTCAAGGCCTGGCGGCGCTGCTGGCTGCTGCCCCGCGTGCTGCGGGACGTGTCACAGGTCGACACCAGCTTGTCATTGCCCGGCCCGGGCGGGGTGGTCCGCACCCCGGTCGCGGTGGCTCCCACCGCCTTCCACGGCCTGGTCCATCCCGAGGGGGAAGTGGCGACCGCCGAGGGCGCGGCCCGGGCCGGCGCCCTGTTCGTGCTGTCCACCCGGTGCAGCCGCCGGATCGAGGACGTCGCCGCCGCCGTGGCGGCGGGCGGCGGGACCTGGTGGTTCCAGGTGTATGTGATGCGTGACCGCGAGCTCACGACCGCGCTGGTGCGCCGCGCCGTGGCCGCCGGTGCCAGCGGGCTGGTCCTCACCGTGGACGCCCCGGTGCTCGGCCGCAAACGGCGTAACCGGGGCGATGACGTGGTCCCCCCGGAACAGTTCTTCGTCAACATCGGGCCGCTCGCCGACCCCGGCCTGGCCGAGCAGGCCACCGACCTCACCTTCGACACCATCGGATGGCTGGCCGAGCTGGGCGGGGGGATCCCGGTGCTGGTCAAGGGGGTGCTCAGGGCCGACGACGCCCAGGCCTGCGTGGCGGCAGGCGCGGCCGGGGTGATCGTGTCCAACCACGGCGGTCGGCAGCTGGACCGTGCCCTGCCGACCGCCCTGGCGCTGCCGCCGGTGGCCGCCGCGCTGGCTGGGGACGCCGGCTCCGCCGCCGGGCCGGTGGTCGGTGTCGACGGCGGCGTGCGGGCCGGGGAGGACGTGCTGGCCGCGCTCGCGGCCGGGGCCAGCGCCGTGTTCCTCGGCAGGCCGGTACTGTGGGCACTGGCCAGCGACGGTGCCGCCGGGGTGCACGACCTGCTGGCCGGGCTGACCAGCGATTTGGCCCACGCGATGGCGCTGGCGGGGGCTGCCACGCTCGCCGCCATCCCGGGTCTGGCCGCACCGGTCACGCCCGGCTGACCGGCTGGCTGGACGCGGTGGATCCGGGCCATCAGGGTGCCGGAACCCCCCGCCAGGGGGATGACGCGCCAGGGGGCGCGACATAGCTTGAAGTAGTGATGCTCATGCGGAGAGTGCGCCGGCCCGGCGCGCATCTGGTCACCGAGGCGCGCGAGCCACGGTCCGAAGACATCGCGAGCCGGGAGCGCCGGTACCTGATCATGATGGGGTTCCGGATCGTGTGTTTCGTGGCCACGGTGGTGCTGTACGCCCAGGGCGCCGGCTGGTACGCCGCGTTCCCCGCTGCCGGCGCGATCGTGATTCCGTACTTCGCGGTGGTCTTCGCCAACGCCGCCCGCGTGCCAGCCAGCGGCAAGGGCTTCCGCGCCTACGAACCGAACCTGCCGGTGCGCCACCAGCCGCCCGGCCCCGAATCCGGGGACGGCACTCCTGGCGCCGGCCACAACACCGGCGGCGACGCCGGCCACGGCACTCCCGGCTCCGGCGAAGACCAGTAACCCAATGACGGGTATGGCGCCCACCCATCGCAGGATGGGGCAACAACCGCTGCCCTCGTGGACACTCCTGTCCACGGTGCGGACAGGACAGCGCCGTGGTTAGGAAAACAGCACCACGACGTGATCTGCTCGTAATCCGGTCTTGACGCACAAGGGGGGGTTTCGGTGTAACATGCATAGCGGTGCTCTGGTCCCCCGTCGGAGCACCTGCCGGCGTTCCGGGCCCCCGTCGGAACGCCGATGAATGCGACGCCGGGTGGTTTGCCCCCGTAGCCACCCGGCGTCGCCCCATCTTCGCCGACATTCTGTCGGCTTCGCCGGTGCCCGCAGTGCTTTCCCGGGGGGAGACCCCCCGGGACCCCCCATGTCGCCCCACCTGGCTGCGCTGACGGGCACTCCTCGCCCCATCTTGCTGCGCTGACCCGGGCACTCGTCGCCCATCTTGCTGCGCTGACACGGGCACTCGCTGCGCTGACCCGGGCACTCGTCGCCCATCTTGCTGCGCTGACACGGACCGCTGTGCCTCATCTGGCTGCGTGGCACAGCCGCCTTCGGCAGCGGGCGCTGCGCTGCGACGGGTCACACCCTTCGGCGCCGCCAACCCGGGTGGTTGCCGGGCTCCATCGCTGGGCGGCCCAAGGCACCGCGTTCGTGATGTGCCGGGAGGCCGTGGTGCCATTTAGGTTCGGCATACCTAAGGGCAGCGGTCTGCGCCGGTCATCACCGGAACGAGGAATTAGCTATTCCTTAAGGATTACCGGCCACGACTACTCGGGCCTGCTGAATGTGACAATCGCCACACCCATCATGATGAGCCCCATGACCGCCACGATCCCCAGTGACAGCCCAATCGGCACCACCCAGCCTGCCCACGTGATGCCCGGCGACAACGCCTGCTGGGCGAACGCTGGGAGGTTGAGGTGGGTGAACACCGCGTGCCGCATCGGGCCCACCACATAGGTGAGCGGGTCGATGCGGGTCAGCACGCTCAGCCAGCCCGGCAGCCCGGTCAGCGGATAGAGCGCGCCGGACAGGAAGAACAGCGGCATCACAAGCATCTGGGTGAGAGCCATGAACGCCTGGAACTGGGTGATCCGCGCCGCCATCATCACCCCGAACGCTGTCAGCGTGAAGGCGAGCAGCAGGAGTTCGCCGACCAGGGTGATCATCAGCACGGGGTCGTAGGGCACGTCGGCCAGGCCAGCCAGCGCCAGCATCACGATTCCCTGGAAGGTCGCGATGGTCGCGCCGCCCAGGCACTTGCCGATCACGATCGCCGACCGGCTCACCGGAGCGACCAGCATCTCGCGCAGGAAGCCGAACTCCCGGTCCCACACGATGGAGGCGGCCGAGAAGATCGCGGTGAACATGACCGACATGGCCAGCACGCCGGGGTAGATGAACGCCTTGAAGCTCACCCCCGGTGGCATGCTGCCCTTGGCCAGCGACGACAGCCCGGTGCCCAGCACGAGCAGGAACAGCAGCGGCTGGATCAGCGAGGTGATCGTCCGCAGCCGGTCGCGGCGGAACCTGATCAGCTCCCGCCGCCAGACGATGCTGACCGCGCGCAGGTCGGACCGCAGGCTGTGCTCGGGTACGGCGACCCTGATCTGGCCCGCCAGGGCGGCCTCGTCGACGCTGGTGAGGGCGCGGGTGGTGTCGGTGGTCCCAGTCGTGGCCATCGTGTCACCGCCTTCCCCGGAAGTGGGCCACCATCTGCCGCATCGCGTCGGCGCCGGTTGCTTCGGCGTCGCGGATGGTCTTGCCGGTGTAGGACATGAACACGTCGTCCAGTGACGGGCGGGACACGCTCACCGACCGGATGGGGACCGAGAACCCGGCAAACAGCCGCGGCACGAACTGCTCGCCGCCGGTCACCGAGAACGTGACCGCGCCCTCGTGGATGCCGGCCTCGATCCCGAAGTCGCGCTTGAGCTCGGCGATCGCGGCCGGGTCGTCGGAGGTGTGGATCTGCACGCGGTCCTTGCCGACGCTGGCCTTGAGCGCTTCCGGGGTGTCGATGGCCACGATCTTGCCGTGGTCGATGATCGCGATCCGGTCGCAGTGCTCGGCCTCGTCCATGTAGTGGGTGGTGAGGAAGATCGTGATGTCCTCACGGGCCTTGAGCTCGTTGATGTACTCCCAGATCGAGGAGCGGGTCTGCGGGTCGAGCCCGACGGTCGGCTCGTCCAGGAACAGGACGCGCGGCGCGTGCAGCAGGCCCCGGGCGATCTCCAGCCGGCGCTGCATGCCGCCGGAATAGGTCATCACCAGGCTGTCCCGCCGGTCCCAGAGCCCGACCATCTCCATGACCTGCCGCATCCGTGGTGCCACCGCCGCCGTGGGCACCCCGTACAGGTCGGCATGGAAGCGGAGGTTCTGCGCCCCGGTCAGGTAGTTGTCCAGTGTCGTGTCCTGGAACACCAGCCCGATGTTGCGGCGGACCGCGTCCCGCTCCGCGGTCACATCGTGGCCCGCCACCCGGGCCGAGCCCGACGTGGGCCTGGCCAGCGTGCACAGGATCTTGATGGTGGTGGACTTGCCCGCGCCGTTGGGCCCGAGGAATCCGAACGTCTCCCCCGTCCGGACCTCGAAGTCGATGCCGCGCACGGCCTCGATCTCCCCGTAGTTCTTGGTCAGGCCGGCCACGGTGATCGCGGGCGGCGGGCTGTGCCCGTTGCCGGCCGCGAGGCCCGGCCCGCTTGCCCCCGCCACGTCGCTGGCCGTCGGCCGGTGCTCGTCTGTCCCGTCCACTCCGCCCGCCCCGTCTACCTGACCTGACCCGTCAGGCCCGGTACCGTGCGGACCACGCGCTGCCACCGTCTACCGCCTCCTATGGTCCGATTCGAGCCTAGCCCCTGCACTGAGGGGCTGACCGGCGCTACTGCCCGGCCGCCTCGTCGTCGTCGGCCGCGAGAATCCGGTACAGGCTGCGCCGCGCGTCCGTGAGGATCTTGTGCGCCTGCGCCACCTGCACTTCGTTGCCGACCCGCACCACCTGGATCGCCGCCATCACCACCTGCCCGAACAGGTGCCGCAGCTCGATCGCGTCGTCGCCGACGCTGCTGGCGACCATGTCCCACGGTGCGCGGACCTCGTCGGGGTGGGCGGCCAGGTAGGCCTGGCCCTCCGCGGTGAGCGTGTACCGGCGCCTGCCACCCTCGGGAGTCTCCGCCTGTATCAGCGCCTCGTCCTCGAGTTGCTGCAGCGCGGGATAGACCGATCCGGGGCTGGGCCGCCAGACGCCCCCGCTGCGCTCACCGATCTCCTGGATGATCTGGTAGCCGTTCCTCGGCTCCTCAGCCAGCAGCGCCAGCGCCGCGGCGCGCACATCGCCCCGCTTGACCCGCGGGCCGCGCATGAACTTCACATCGCCGAACCACGGTCCCGGCCCAGGCGGCCCCCATCCGGGCCCCCAACCGCCGCGCCTGCCCGGGCCACCCGGCCCGCCAGCCCTGCGCGCCCGGCCGCGGCCACCATGTCGCAGCCGCCGCTCGTCTTCCTCGCCAAGCGCGTCCCATGCCTGATCTCCGTGCATGTGTCGCGCCTCCCCTCGTTCTTCTAGCTGACCATCGTCATGCTTCCTTGGAATGAACTTTCATTCCTTGATGCCTCAACGATATATCGGAATAGTCGGCAAAGCAAGGTCCGTCTCGCGGGTGGTTTTTCTGGCGTGGCAGGCGGCATGCGGCCAGGCCAGCAGCGGCCGGGCGGGCGCAGGATCCGCCGCATGTGGGCGGTGGCCAGCCGCCGTAGGGGCGGCCGGACGGCAGGACGGCAGGGCGAGCGGCGTATGCGCCGGTCAGCCGCCGATGGCCGACATCGGCCGGGAGGGCTGCAGGAAGCCGGGGTCGTTGATGCCGTGGCCAGGCAGCTTGCCCGCGACCGCGCGCCGCCACAGTTCGGCGAGCTCTTCGTCGCTGGCGCCGGACCGCATCGGATCCCGCAGGTTGTTCTCCGTCCGGGCGAACAGGCAGTTGCGCACCTGGCCGTCGGCGGTCAGCCGCACCCGGTCACAGGCCGCGCAGAAGGGCCTGGTCACAGACCCGATCACGCCGACCCGGGCCGGGCCGCCGTTTACCAGGAACGTCTCCGCCGGCGCCGAGCCGCGGACCTGCTCGTCCTCCGTGGTCAGGGAGAACTCCTTTGTCAGCAGCGTGAGGATCTCGTCGGCGGTGACCATGTCCTCCCGCCGCCAGCCGTGCTGGGCGTCGAGCGGCATCTGCTCGATGAACCGCAGCTGGTACTGGTGCTGCAGGCAGAACCGCAGCAGCGGCACGGCCTCGTCGTCGTTGACGCCGCGCATCAGCACCGTGTTGACCTTGACCGGTGCCAGCCCTGAGGCAGCCGCTGCGGTCAGTCCCGCCAGCACGTCGGCCAGCCGGTCCCGTTTGGCCAGGGACTGGAAGACGTCGGGCCGGAGCGTGTCGAGCGACACGTTGATCCGGTCCAGGCCGGCCTCGCGCAACGGCCCGGCCAGCCGGGCCAGCCCGATCCCGTTGGTGGTCAGGGAGATCTCCGGCCGTGGCCAGAGCCCGGCCGTCCGGCTGACGATGCTGGTGAGGCCACGGCGCAGCAGCGGCTCCCCGCCCGTGAACCGGATCTCGGTGATCCCCAGCCGCTCGACCCCGATCCGGGCCAGCCGGACCACCTCGTCGTCGGTCAGCAGGGTGGGGCTCGGCAGCCAGTCCAGTCCCTCCGCCGGCATGCAGTACGCGCAGCGCAGATTGCACCGGTCGGTCAGCGATACCCGCAGATCGGTCGCGATCCGCCCGTACGAATCAGCGAGCACCGAGCATCACCTCCATGCCAGTCCGGGCGCGGCAGGCGCCTGGCTGTGGGCACGGCCAGCAAGCGCTGCTCGCAAGCTCTGCCCGCAAGCGCTGCTGGCAAGCCATACCGCAAGTCATCAGCCTACGTGCCAGTCACCCACCCTCGCGATCTTCAGTCTCCGCAGGACCGCCGATATTCCCGGCCGTACTCCCCGGGCTGGACGGTTGGCTGACCCGGCTCACCGGTCCTGCTGGCCCGGGCGGCCCATTTGTGGTGCTGGACGGTGACCGGGTCACAGAGAATGGGGTCATGGCGGAAGAGACTGCTATCTGGCGTGATCAGCTGACCTCCGAGGAACGGGCCGGGCTCGGGCGGGGGGCGGGCGTCATCCCGCTGACGCGGCCGGACATCCTGGTGGTGGGCGGGGGGATCGGCGGCGTCGCCACCGCGCTGGCCTGCCAAGAAGCCGGGCTGGGCTCGGTGCTGCTGATCGAGGCCGGACGGCTCGGATCGGGCGCCACGGGCGGTGCCGGCGGCCTGCTGGCGCCGGAGCCGCACGAGTGGAGCGACCCCGAACCGTTCGTCGACCTGGCCCGGGCCAGCCTCGAACGCTGGAGCGAGCTGGACCAGACCGTGCCGGGCGGGGTCGGCCTGATCGAGCTGGACTGGATCGGCCTGGCGCCCGACCCGGGCGGCTTCGCACCGCACCTGCCGCCGTCGGTGGAATGGCTGGAACCGAGCGAGGTCGCCAGCCTGGTGCCCGGGCTGGCCCGGCCGATGGCCGGCGCGCTCATCCGCCATCAGGCCAGGGTCAACCCGCTCCGGTCGCTGGCCCGGCTGGCGGCTGGCCTGCCCGCGGTCGCGACCGGCATCGCGGCCATCTCGGTCACCATCAGCGGTGACCGGATCGTCTCGGTCACCACCACCTCGGGCGACATCCACCCAGGCGCGGTGGTCTTCGCTACCGGGCTGCCCCCGCTGCTGGACGGGCTCCCGCTCGACCTGCCCGCGAGCCAGGTCAAGGGGCACCTGCTGGTCACCGAGCCGACGTCGCTGCGGCTCCCGGGCACGGTCGCCCCGGTGGCCACCCAGCTGGAGGACGGCCGGCTGCTCGTCGGCGGGACGTTCGACACCGGTGACGAGACGCCCCGGGTCCGGCCCGAGGTGATCGACTCCATCCTGGAGGCGCTCTACGCCACGCTGCCCGCTGTGCGCGGCCTCAAGGCCGCCTACCAGTGGTGCTGTTTCCGCCCCCGCCACCCGGACGGGCGGCCGGTCATCGACCGGGTCCCCGGCCTCGGCAACGCCTGGCTGACCTCGGGCCACTTCCGGACCGGCATCCTCATGGCCCCTATCACCGCCCAGGTCATCAGCCGCTGGATCGCCGACGACCAGCCACCGGCCGAGGCAGCCGCCTGGAGCAGCGCCCGTTTCGCCGACCGCCGGCACTGACCGTTCCCGGCCGGGTCTGGCCTGCCCGATCAGACCTGCCTGATCAGACCTGCCTGAGCTCGCGGCGGTCGTCCGGCAGCCGCCGGGTGACGCCGGCCCGGTCCAGGTACTCCAGCAGCGGGATCGCCACCCGGCGGGTGGTTCCCAGCACCTGCCGGGCCTGCGCGGTGGTGAACGGCTGCGGCAGCCCGGCGAGCAGGCGCGCCGCCTGCGCGTCCGCCCCGGGGGCCAGCACGATCTGGTCGCTGACCCGCAGCAGCAGCCCATCCCGGCCCGCGGCCGCGACCGCCTTGGGCGCCAGGCCGAGCTCACGCAGCCTCGCGACGTCGGGGGCGACAAACGGGGCGTCAGCCAGATCTCGGCGCAGCGCCCGCACCGCCGCCAGCACCGACTCCGGCAGTGCCGACTCCGGCCGGGCCGACTCCGGCCGGGCCGACTCCGGCAGTGCCTGAGTCGGCCCGGCTCGTAGCAGGCCGCCGGCGAACGTCAGCGGGGGTACGGCGAGCGCCTGCAACAGCCCGCGGGTGGGAACCCCCAGTGCCGCCCGGGCCGCCTCGATGGGCATTCCCGGTGCCAGCGGCTCGCGGGCAGCGTGCGCCGCCACCACGCCCGGCAACCGCTCCTGCAGCGATGCCCAGTACCCGGGATCCACCAGCCAGTCCCCGGCGGCCGGCGCGGGGTGATCGGTCACGCCCATGGCCCGCAGCACGCTTACCCGCAGCAGCCCGTGCCGGCGCAGCAGGTCCGCCGCGGACGGTACGGCGGCCCAGGACCCGAGCTCGTTCCCGGCGGCCTTGGCCCCGCCCCGCCTGGTCAGGGCCGGCGGCGCCACGTCCAGGACGGTCGCCCCGACCAGCGGCGGCCAGGCCGCCCGCCCCGCCCCCGCACCTGCCGCCGGCTCCCCAGTCACCGGCATGTGCGCGAGCGGGGTATGGGCCGCCGGGTTGTGCGCCGCCTGGACGTGCGCGTGCGGAGTGTGCGCGGGCAGAGTGTGCGCGGGCGGGGCGGCGCCAGGTACCCGCAGCAGAAGCCGGTCCCCCACGTGCAGCGGAAGCGGTTCCGCCAGGGTCAGCCGGGCGATGGCGCCAGCCATCATCCGGACCCGGGCGGCGGTCCGCGCCGACCCCACATGCACCATCAGCTCACGCGGCGGGCTGGCTGCGTGGGTAGTGGTTGTGCCCGGCCCCGGCCAGGCCGGGCCGAGCCGGACGTCCACCACCGAGGTCAGCGTCCAGGCGCCCGGCGTCACCAGCGCCATCCCGCGGGCCAGCGAGCCGGCCTCCACCCCGCGCAGGTTGACCGCGGCCCGTGCCACGCCGCTCACCGAGTCCACGGTTTCCTTGAGCGTCTGCAGCCCGCGCACCCGGACCGGCCGCTGCGACGGCGTCACCAGCAGCTCGTCGCGGACCCGCAGGGTGCCGCCGGGCAAAGTGCCGGTTGCCACGGTGCCGCTGCCCTTGATGCTGAACGCCCGGTCCACCCACAGCCGGACCGGGGCCTCGGGGTCGCTGGCCGGCACGCCTGCCACCAGCCTGCCCAGCGCGGCCAGCAGCGCTGGCATGCCCAGCCCGGTGGCCGCGCTGACCGCGACCGCCTCCACGGCGCCCAGGCTGCTCCGCCCGATCCGGGCCGCCGCCTGCCGCAGCGCCGCGTCAGGGTCCGCCAGGTCGGCGCGGGTCACCACCAACAGCCCGCGGGAGATCCCGAGTGCGTCGATCGCGGCCAGATGCTCCTCCGACTGCGGCATCCACCCGCCGTCCGCCGCCACCACGAACAGTACGGCCGGGACCGGGCCGACCCCGGCCAGCATGTTCGGCACGAAACGCTCGTGCCCGGGCACGTCCACGAACGCCAGCCGCTCCCCCGACGGGAGGGTCAGCCACGCGTACCCGAGGTCGATGGTGAGCCCACGCCGCCGCTCCTCCGCCCACCGGTCCGGCTCCATCCCGGTCAGCGCCCGCACCAGCGTGGACTTGCCATGATCGACATGGCCAGCGGTGGCGACGACTTGCGTCACGGGGACTTGCGTCACGGGGACCTGCGTGATCGGGGGTTATCAACTGCTGGCCAAGCGGTGAGCGCTGGTGAGCAGGAGTGAGCAGGAGCAAGCGGCCTGCGCTGCGGCGGCGGTCTGTCAGTGCCTTCCGCTATGGTGGCCGGGACGTAAGCCCCCCGCACCTGCGTGAACAGGCCGGGGGATGGCCAACCTGAACTTCTCACCGGACAGGCGGGCACGTGCAGGCTGCCAAGGTCGTCCAGGCGTACCGGTTCGCCCTGGAGCCAACCCCGGAACAGGAGCGGGCGCTGCGCTCGCATGCCGGCGCGGCCCGCTTCGCCTGGAACTGGGGTCTCGCCCGGTGCAAGGAGCGCTACGAGGCCGAGGGCAAGTGGTATTCGGGCGTGGACCTGCACAAGCTGTGGAACGAGGCCAAGAAGGCCGACCCGGCGCTGGCGTGGTGGGGCGGGAACTCCAAGTGCGCCTACCAGGAGGCGTTCCGCGACCTGGACCGGGCGCTCCGTGACTTCACCAAGTCCCGCAAGGGTGAGCGCAAGGGCCGCAGGCCCGGATTCCCCCGGTTCAAGAAGCGCGGCCGGTGCCGGGACTCGTTCCGGTTCACCACTGGCGCGATCCGCTGCACTGGGGCCACGGTCACCCTGCCGCGACTGGGCACCGTCGCCACGCACGAGCCCACCCGTAAACTCGCCCGCAGGCTGGGCAACGGGACCGCCCGCATCCTGTCCGCCACTGTCTCGCGCACGGCGCAGCGGTGGCACGTGTCGTTCGCCGTCGAAGTGGACCGGGCCGTTCCGGGGTGCCATGCCCGGCCTGGCAGCGCGATCGGCGTCGACCTCGGCGTGAAGACCTTGCTGACCGGCGTGGATGACGCCGGGAATGTGATCACCGTGGATGGCCCGAAGGCTCTCCGCGCATCGCTGCGCAGGCTGCGCCGCGCCAGCCGCGCGCACTCCCGCAAGGCCAAAGGCGGCGCGAACCGGCGCAAGCACGCCGCCCGGCTCGCCCGCATCCACGCCCGCGTGGCGAACGTCCGCGCTGACGCGCTGCACAAGGCCACCAGCTCTCTCGCCAGCAGGTACGCGACCGTGGCTGCCGAAGACCTGAACGTCTCCGGCATGACCCGCAACCGCTCCCTGGCCCGCGCCATCGCCGACCAGGGTTTCGGTGAGGCCCGGCGGATGCTGGCGTACAAGACCACCTGGAACGGCGGGACACTGGTCCTCGCCGGCCGGTTCTGCCCATCGTCGAAGACGTGCTCGGGCTGTGGCGCGGTGAAAGCCAAGCTGGCCCTGTCCGAGCGCACCTACCGCTGCGGAACGTGCGGCCTGGCCGCCGGCCGGGACGTCAACGCGGCACGCAACCTGCTCAACCTCGCCGCCAGTGGGGCGGAGAGCCAAAACGCCTGCGGAGCCCAGGTAAGACCCAGCCCTGCTGGGCACCGGGCTGTGAAACAGGAACCCGGCACCGCACACGCGGGCCAGACCGGGACCGCCGCCGGGCAACTGGCGGCTGCGGGACAGGAGCCTACTCATGCTCACTGACTCGCAACGGGTGCATGACGGTTAGCCGGCCGGAACCGTCGGAACCCCGGATTGCTGAACGCCTGCGGTGGCGATCACCGCCGCCGCCAGGGCGGCATCGTCCTCGGGGAGCACCGAGCGCAGGTCCAGCAGCAGGCGGCCGCCTTCGGCCCGGCCGACCACCGCGGGCACTAGGCCCGCCCGGACCGGCTCACCGGCCCGCAGCGGCAGCGCCAGCGAGGTGGGCAGGCTGACCGCGGCACTGGGCAGGATCACACCCGGCGCGCCGCCGCCGCCGACGGCGGCCTGGCTGCTCACCGTGCACGCGTCCAGCCCGGCCGCGGTCAGGCTGCCCGCCAGCCGCTGCGCGCGGCGGGTGAGCTCCTCTTCGCCCGCGCCGAGCGCGCCGGCGACCGGGGTGAGCGGGCCGGTCAGGGTCGCTTCCAGCGCTGCGATGGTCAGCTTGTCCACCCGCAGCGCCCGCGCCAGCGGGTGCCGGGCGAGCCTGGTGACCAGATCGGCCCGGCCCATGATGAGCCCGGCCTGCGGCCCCCCGAGCAGCTTGTCCCCGCTGGCGGTAACCAGCGCGGCGCCGGCCCGCAGCCAGCTGTCGGCATCGGGCTCGCCGGGCAGCGCCGGGTGCCGTGCCAGCAGCCCGGAGCCGATGTCGCCGACCACCGGCACCGGCAGCCCGGCCAGTTCCGCGACCTCCACGCTGGCGGTGAAGCCCTCGATCCGGTAGTTGGAAGGATGCACCTTCAGCACGAACGCCGTCCGCGGCCCGACCGCCGCCGCGTAGTCGGCCAGCGTCGTGCGGTTGGTGGTGCCGACCTCCCGGATGGTCGCGCCCGTGGACTCCAGCAGGTCGGGCAGGCGGAACCGGTCCCCGATCTCGATCAGCTCACCGCGGCTGACCACGATCTCCCGGCCGGCCGTGCCACCGTCGGCCGTGCCACCGCTGTCCGTAGCCTCGCCACCCGTGCCGGCGCCTGCGCCCCCACCCGCCGTCAGCGCGGTCGCCGCCAGGACCAGCGCCGCCGCGTTGTTGTTGACCACGTGGACGGCCTGCGCCGCCGGAACGGCGGCCGCCAGCGCGGCCAGGGCGCCGCGCCCCCGGCGGCCCCTCGCCCCCGACTCCAGGTCGAACTCCAGGTCGGTGCAGCCCGCCGCGGCGAGCACGGCCTCCCGGGCGGCCGCCGACAGCGGTGCCCGGCCGAGGTTGGTGTGCAGCAGCACCCCGGTCGCGTTCAGCACCGGGGTCAACGTGGTGGCGCGGGCCGGCAGCACCGCGACCGCCGCTCCGGTCACGTCGCCCGGGCTGATCTCCCCCGCTCTCGCCTGCTGCTGAGCCTGGGTGACCGCTGCCTTCACCCGTGCCTGGCCGAGGCGCTGAGCTGCTGCGGCAAGCCGCGGGTCGGCCAGCACCGAATCGGTGCGCGGCACGAACCGGCGGGCATCCACGCAGGTGACCTTACCCGCCGTAAGGGTGGCCAGCGATGGCACGGCGGGCCGGGACTTCGGCCGGGACCTTAGCCCCTCGTCCGCCCCCACCAGGTCCGGCACTCTGGCCCTGACGCCGGAGTGTGCCCGGGGGTGATCTGGTGGCGGGCGGGGGTGGGACGGGGCCGGTCATCTGCGTGACCGGCCTGACCAAGCGCTACGGCGCCACCCCGGCAGTGGACGGGGTGTCCTTCGAGATCGGCCGCGCGGAGATCTTCGGGCTGCTCGGGCGCAACGGCGCGGGCAAGACGACCACCGTGGAATGCCTGCAAGGGCTCCGCCACGCCGACAGCGGCGAGATCCGGGTGCTCGGCCTTGACCCCGGCACCCAGTCTGCCGCGCTGCGGCGCAGGATCGGCTGCCAGCTGCAGGAGTCCGCGCTGCCGGCCCGGATCAAGGTCTGGGAGGCACTGGAGTGGTTCGCGTCGTTCTGCCCCGGCCGCGGCGACTGGAACGCGCTGATCGGCGAATGGGGCCTGGCGGGTAAGCGCAACGCTCATTTCGGCGACCTGTCGGGCGGGCAGCGCCAGCGCCTGTTCGTGGCCCTGGCCCTGGTCAACGACCCAGAAGTGGTGTTCCTCGACGAGATGACCACTGGCCTGGACCCGGCGGCCCGGCACGTCGCCTGGGATCTGATCGAGGCGATCAGGGACCGGGGGACCACGGTCGTGCTGGTCACGCATGCGATGGACGAGGCCGAACGGCTCTGCGACCGGCTCGCCGTCATGGACGCCGGCAAGATCGTGGAACTGGACACCCCGCATGACCTGATCGCCCGGCACACCAGCGAGATCACCGTCCGCTTCAGCGCCGCCCATCAGGACGTGTCCTGGCTGCGCGAGGTGCCGGGCGTGGCCGCGATGGCGCACCACGACGGCCAGGTCGAGGTAACCGGCTGCGGGCCGGTGGCCGTCGACGTCGCCGCCGCCCTGGCCGCGCACGGTGTCCGGCCCGCCGATCTGTGGGTGGACCGGCCGTCACTGGAGGACGTCTTCCTGCGGATCGTCGGGCGCAGCCTGGACGAGGGATAGGCCCATGCACGCACTGGCCAGATCGACGTCGATCGAGATGAAACTGTTCCTGCGGGAGCCGCTGACGGTGGCGTTCACGATGGCGCTGCCGCTGCTGTTCCTGTTCGTCATGGGCGGCATCTTCGGCAACACCCCCAACCCGCACTACTACCGCGGGGTGGGCGCGCTCGACTTCTACGTGCCCGGGTACTGCGCGCTGGTGTGGGCGGCGGTCGGGCTGCTGGCGCTGCCCGTGCACCTGGTGCGGTACCGCGAGGACGGGGTCCTGCGCCGCCTGCGGGCGTCGGCGGCCCCGCCCTGGACCCTGTTCGGGGCGCAGGTGGCGGTGGCCTTCCTCATCTCGCTGGCGGGCTCGCTGATGGTGATCGGCCTGGCCAGCGTCGTCTACGACATACATTTCCCGCACTCGGTCGCCGGGTTCGCGGGTGCCTGGCTGCTGTGCGGTGTCCTGTTCTGCGCGCTGGGACTGCTGCTGTCGGCGATTCCCTCGTCCCGCGGCGCGCTGGGTGCCGGGCTGGGCCTGTTCTTCGTGATGATGATGCTGTCCGGCGCGGGCCCGCCGCCTGAGGTGCTCACCGGTGCCATGCACTGGGTTCGCAACCTGCTGCCGCTGACCTACATGCTGCGGCTGCTCCAGGATCCCTGGCTTGGCCTGGCCTGGAGCATGGCCGACACCGCCGTGGTGGCGGCCTTCATCGCCGCCGCGGCGGTCGCCGCCCGGTTCGCCTTCCGCTGGGAGTAACGCCCTGCTGGGAGTAACGCCCCGGAGGGAGTAACGCCCCGGAGGATTGAACGCCGAGCCGCCCCGGGCCTACCCGTGCTTGGTGAGGCGATCCATCGTGCGCCGGATCTCCTCCTCGCCGAAGTCCTGCCGCCCGTACACGTCCCAGGCGTTCAGCACGACCCCGATACCCCAGCCGACGATCACGAACACCGGCCAGAAGAAGCCGTGCGGGTCCGTGACCGCCCAGATCACCACCAGGAACGCGTTGACCAGCACATAGACCAGCAGATGCCCGCGAAAATCGCGCTTCTTCTTCAGCTGCTTGACCGCCTTGTCGCGCAGCGCCTGCTCCTGTGCGGAGTCGTCAATGGCCATGGCCGCAACCCCCCTCCTGATACCACGATCGCGCGGCGGACGCGCAGGTGGAGGAGGCATTCGGCCCGTGGCTGCGGGGACTTGGTCCCTGCTGCTGCCGTGGTTGCTGCTCTGGTTGCTGCGGTAGCTGTCGCTCTGTGCTAGCCGCTGCTGAGGGGAGCACCCATCGGGCCGGCCAGCTGGCCGTTGTTGGTGTCGGCTGAGCCGATCACCGTGCCCGTGGCCGCCGGGCCGGCGGCGACGATGGCGGCCAGTACCGGGGCCGTGGTCCCGCCGGTCAATGCGCCGAGCGTCAGGCAGATGGTTATCGTTCGCCTCATGCTGTACCGCCTTTGCTGGGCCTGCTGTGGCCGGTAAAACGATGATGCATCATGCGGGGAGACACCAACAGTAGGCACCCGCCATTGTGTTCAGTACCTGTGTGTTCAGTACCTGTGTGTTCAGTACCTGTGGTGTTCAGTACCTGGAAACGGCACGCCGCCACCTCTGGTTCAGTGACCGGTGGGCCAGTTCGGCGGAGGCGGACGGGAATCGAACCCGCCGACGGCGCTGAGCGTCGTCCACCGGTTTTGAAGACCGGGGGGGCCACCAGGCACCCAGACGCCTCCGGTCCCGACCTTATCCCGGGTCAGCCGGAGTACAGCGAGTCGATGTCGTCGGCGTACTTGGCGTGCACGATGCGCCGTTTGAGCTTGAGGGTGGGGGTGAGCTCCTCGGTGTCCGCGGTCCACTCCACCGGCAGCAGCCGCCAGCGCTTCACCTGCTGGACCCGGGCCAGCCGCCCGTTCGCCACGCTGACCGCGGACGCCACCTCTGCCAGCACCTGCGGGTGGGTCGCCAGGGCAGCCAGCGAGTCTGCCTCGATGCCGCGCGCCTTCGCCCAGGCGGGCGCGACCTCGCCGTCCAGCGTCAGCAGCGCGACCACATAGGGCCGCAGGTCGCCGAAGGCGAGCGCCTGGCCGACGAGCGGATGGGCGACCAGGAGGGTCTCGACCGCGGCCGGCGAGACGTTCTCCCCGCCGGCGGTGATGATCAGTTCCTTCTTGCGGTCGACGACGGACAGGAACCCGTCCTCGTCCAGGCTGCCGATGTCGCCGGTGTGCAGCCAGCCGTCGGCGTCGATGAGGGCAGCTGTCTGCTCGGGCAGGTTGAGGTAGCCCGGGGTGGTGAGCGGGCCGCGGACGCAGATCTCACCGTCTTCGGCTATCCGGACCTCCATGCCGGGGAAGACCCGGCCGACCGTGCCCAGCCGGAAGGCGCTCGGGGTGTTGGAGGCGAACGCGCCGGTGGTCTCGGTCATCCCGTAGATGTCCAGGATCGCCATGCCAAGGCCCGCGAAGAACGCGCCCACATCGGGCGGCAGCGGTGCGGCCGCACTGGAGACGACGGCTGCCTCGCCGAGGCCAAGCAGCGAGCGGATCGGGGCCAGCACGGCCTGGTCGGCCTGGGCGAACTCCTCCTCAAGCCCAGGCTCGGCGGAGTGCCCGAACTGGCGGCTCTCGATGTAGCGCCGCCCGGTGTCCATGGCCTTGGCGACCGCCTCCCGGCGGCTCTGGTCCTGCTCGGCGGCCATCAGTGCCTGGACGCCGGCCCGCACCTTCTCCCAGACCCGCGGCACGCCGAAGAAGGCGGTCGGCCTGACCACCCCGACCACCCCGATCAGCTCGGTCGCCACCGGGCAGAAATGCACGTGCCCCGCGGTCGCCACCGGCAGGTAGATGCTGAACATCCGCTCGGCGATGTGCGCTATCGGCAGGTAGGACACCCAGCGGACCCCGGGCGCCACCGAGCCGGTCCAGACCGCGGACGCCACCTCGTACAGGACGTTGTGATGGGTGAGCAGGACACCCTTGGGATTGCCGGTCGTGCCCGAGGTGTACAGCAAGGTCACCGGGTCCTCCGGCCCGATGGCCGCGATCCGCGCGCTGACCTCACCGGGATCGGCGGCGTACCGCTCCTTGCCCAGCGCCGCGAAATCGGCCCAGCTGATGTACTGGTCCCCGGCCGGGCAGGCGGCGGCATCCCTGACGATGATCTTCGCCAGGCCCGGCAGCTGATCCAGGACCGGCTGCCAGCGGGCCAGCTCGGGCTCCCCGTCCAGCACCGCGATCCGGGCGTCGCAGTCCCCCGCCACATAGGCGATCTGCTCGGCGGCCAGGGTGGCGTAGAGGGTGACCGGCGTCCCGCCGGCGTGCATGACGCTGAGGTCAGCCAGCACATGCTCGCTCCGGTTGGGGAGCATGAGTGCCACCCGCTCACCCTTGGCCAGGCCCAGTGCCGCGAGGCCGGCCGCCAGCTCCAGCACCTGCTGCCGGGTCTGCGCCCAGGTCAGCGTCTGCCATCCAGCCGCGCCGTCCCCCGGCACACGGTCGGACAGGGCGGGCGCGTCAGCCGAGCTCTGCGCGGTGTCCCGCAAGTGGTCGCAGATCGTCCGGCCGCCGATCTCCTGCTCGAACCCGGCCCGCCGCTGGAGTATCTCGGCTGTCACGATGTACCTCCGCCTGGTCGATCCCGCGCGTCTTGCACGAATGCCACCACGCCGGCGTCCCGGCTGCAACCTGCCTGGGGCCGGCACTACTGGATACGGCCCCGGGCCGTCCCCCGGATCACGGGCCCCGTCGCCCGGCCACGGGCCCGGCCCGCAGAACCGCCATAGAGTCGGGTCCATGACCGTCACGGCGCAGGTCCGGCTGACCCAGTACGCCAGCGGCGGCGGCTGCGCGTGCAAGATCCCGCCCGGCGAGCTGGAGGCGGCTGTCGCCCGGCTGCTGCCCGCCGGCGCCCAGCCGGGCCTGCTGATCGGCCTGGACCATGGCGACGACGCGGCGGTGGTCCAGATCAGCGACGGCCGCGCGGTCGTCGCGACCGCCGACTTCTTCGGGCCGGTCGTCGACGACGCGTACACGTTCGGCCGGATCGCGGCCACCAACGCGCTGTCCGACGTGTACGCGGTCGGCGGCGAGCCGCTGGTGGCGCTGAACCTGCTCGGCTGGCCGCGCGCCACGCTGCCGGCCGAGCTGGCCGGCGAGGTGCTGCGCGGCGGCCTGGACGCCGCCCGCGAGGCCGGCTGCCTGGTGGCCGGGGGCCACAGCATCGATGACCCCGAGCCCAAGTACGGCATGGCGGTGACCGGCCTGGCCGACCCGGGCCGGCTGCTGCGGATCGACGCCGGGGTGCCTGGGCTGCCGCTGAGCCTGACCAAGCCGATCGGATCCGGCGTGCTGAACTCCTGGCACAAGGCCACCGGGAACCAGCACCCGCAGGCGGTCGAGGTGATGACCACGCTGAACGCGGCGGCGAGCCGGGCCGCCCTGGCCGCCGGGGTGACCTGCGCGACCGACGTGACCGGGTTCGGCCTGCTCGGCCACCTGTTCAAGCTGGCCAGGGCCAGCGGGGTCACCGCCGTGCTGGACCACCACGCGGTGCCGCTCATCGAGGGAGCGGCGCAGGCCCTGCGGGAGGGGTATGTGCCGGGCGGGAGCCGCCGCAACCTGGACTGGGTCCGGCCGCACCTGGACCCGGGCGAGGTGACCGAGGATGAGCTGCTCATGCTGGCCGACGCGCAGACCTCCGGCGGGCTGCTGATCGCCGGCGAGATACCGGGCGCCCCGGTGATCGGCGAGCTCCGGCCGCGGGCGGAGGCCACCGTCGTGGTCAGGTGACCACCGGGCTACCGTCGACCCATGGCTTCTGGAACTGAGCACCTGGCCCCCGGCCTGCACGACTATCTCGTCTCCCACAGCACCCCGCCCGACGCGCTGCTGCGGGACCTGATCGCCGAGACCGCTGAGCGTTTCCCTGACCGGGTCACCTTCCAGATCGGCCCGGAGCAGGGCACGCTCATGACCATGCTGGCCGGCCTCATGGGCGCCCGGCAGGCGATCGAGGTGGGCACCTTCACCGGCTACTCCTCGATCTGCCTGGCCCGCGGGATGGCCGCGGACGGCAAGCTGACCTGCTGTGACGTCAGCGAGGAGTGGACGTCCCTGGCCCGCACCTACTGGCAGAAGGCAGGCCTGGCCGACCGGATCGAGCTGCGGCTCGGGCCGGCCCTGGACACCCTGCGCGGGCTGCCCGCCTCGATGACGTTCGACCTCGCGTTCATCGACGCCGACAAGACCGGCTACCTGGGGTACTGGGAGCAGATCGTCCCCCGCATGCGCAGCGGCGGCCTGATCCTGGTGGACAACACGCTCCTGCACGGGCGGATCTTCCACCCCGATCCCGATCCGGACGCAGCCGCGGTCAGGCAGCTCAACGAGCGTGTCCTCGCCGACGGCCGGGTGACGATGGCCATGCTGCCGGTCGGGGACGGCCTGACCGTAGCCCGCAAGATATGAGCCCGGCACCGCCAGCTGGGCTGCCGCGCGTCCCGCTGGGCAGCCAGGGCCTGGTGACCTCGCGGCAGGGGCTGGGCTGCATGGGCATGTCGGAGTTCTACGGCCCGCGCGATGAGGCGGAGTCGCTGGCGACGATCGGCCGGGCACTGGACCTGGGGGTCACGCTGCTCGACACCGCCGACATCTACGGGCCGCACCGTAACGAGGAGCTGGTCGGCCGCGCGGTCGCTGGCCGGCGGGACGAGGTCGTGCTCGCCACCAAGTTCGGCATCGTGCGCGACCCGGCCGACCCGTCGGTCCGTGGCCTGAACGGCACCCCTGGCTATGTGCGGCAGGCCTGTGAGGCATCGCTGCGCCGGCTCGGCACCGATCACATCGACCTGTACTACCTGCACCGGGTCGATCCGAAGACGCCCATCGAGGACACCGTGGGCGCGATGGCTGAGCTCGTCACCCAGGGCAAGGTCTCCTACCTCGGCCTGTCCGAGGCGGCACCGCAGACGATCCGGCGGGCGCACGCCACCCACCCGATCACGGCGGTGCAGACCGAGTACTCGCTGTGGGCGCGCCACGTCGAGACGGCCATCCTGCCCGCCCTGCGTGAGCTGGGCATCGGGCTGGTGCCCTACAGCCCGCTGGGCCGCGGGTTCCTGGCTGGCGCGGTGCGCTCCACGCAGGGCCTGCCCGCCGACGACTTCCGCCGCCACCAGCCCCGCCTCCAGGGCGAGAACCTGGTCCACAACCTCGACATCCTGGCCGCCGTGGAGCGGGTCGCGGCCCGGCACGCGCTCACCCCCGCCCAGGTGGCGCTGGCCTGGGTGCACGCCCGGGGCGAGGATCTGGTGCCCATCCCCGGCACCAAGCGGCGGGCCTACCTGGAGCAGAACGTGGCCGCACTCGGCGCCAGGCTGACAGCCGCGGACATGGCCGAGCTGGAAGCGGCCGGGCAAGCTCACGGGGAGCGGTACCCGGACATGTCGGCCATCGAGGAGTGAGCAAAAACTATGACCACAAGTTGGCTATCAGGATCCAGCCTGGGCCCGCCTCGGTCACAATGACCGGATGAGTGGCACCACCGATCCGGTGTACCTGCGGGTGCTGGAAGATCTGCGGACGCAGATCCGGGACGGGGTGCTGGAGCCGGGAGCCCGCGTGCCGTCCCGGAACGGGATCATCGCCCGCTACGGGGTCGGGGAGACGGCCGCCAAGCACGCGCTGCAGGTTCTGGCCACCGAGGGCCTGATCGAGGCGCGGGCCGGCTCGGGGTCCTACGTCCGCCGGGTGCCCGTCACCAGCCAGCTGGAGCACGACCGGCCGCACTTCCCTGGATCCCCGTTCGGCCTGGCGGAGGGGCCCGCGGTGGTCTCCTGGGAGCACCAGACCCAGCAGGTCCACCCGCCCCGCCAGATCGCGCGCAGGCTGGGGGTGAGCGAGGAGGATCTGGTGAACCGGACCAGGTACCTGCTCACCGCCGATGGCAGCCCGGTCCAGCTGGCGACCAGCTACGAGCCGGCCGGCCTCACCGCCGGCACCGCCGTCGCCCACCCGGAGGAAGGCCCGCTCGCGGGCCGGGGCGTGGCGGAACGGATGCGGGCCATCGGCGTGGCGGTCGGCGAGGTGGTCGAGGAGATCTCGGTGCGGCCCTCGCTCAGCGCCGAGGCGGCGGCCCTGGACATCCCGGCCGGCGCGCCCGTGATCGTGGTGGCACGCGAGCACCGGGCCGCCGAGCGGACGGTGGAGACCAGCGAGATCGTGATCTCAGCGGACCGGTTCACGCTCCGGTTCCGGATCCCGGTCGGCCCGCCGGCGGCCGGGAACGGCGCCCCACCGGCTGTCACAGCGGCCGTCACAGCGGCCGTCCCGGCACCCGCCCCGGCCAGCGCGGGCCTGCCCGCGTGATCCGGCCGGGCCGGGCCGGTGACATCCCGGCGATCCATCAGATGGTGCGTGATCTGGCCGCCTACGAGCGCGGCCTGCACGAGGTCACCGCGACGCAGGACGATCTGCGGGCGGCGCTGCTGGCACCGCGGCCGTCGCTGTTCGCCCACGTCGCCGAGGAGGACGGGCAGCTCGTCGGGTTCGCGCTGTGGTTCCTCAACTACTCCAGCTGGGCCGGCCGGCACGGCATCTACCTGGAGGATCTCTATGTCGCCCCGGAGCGGCGCGGCCAGGGACACGGCCGGGCACTGCTCGCGGAGCTGGCCAGGATCTGCGTCGAGCGCGGGTACCGGCGGCTGGAATGGTGGGTGCTGGACTGGAACTCCCCCGCCCGGGCGTTCTATGAGTCGCTCGGCGCGGTGCCCATGGACGAGTGGACCGTGCACCGGCTGACCGGGCCGGCCCTGGACGCCCTCGCGGAGCTCACACCTCCAGGATGAGCTTGCCGACCGCCGAACGGCGCTCGAACAGCCGGTGCGCGTCGGCCGCCCGCTCCAGCGGGAAGACCGCGGAGACGCCGATGTCGATGACCCCGGCGCTGATCAGCTCGGCCGCCTCCAGCAGGGACGGGCGGACCAGCTCCGGAGCGCGCTGGGGAAGCTGCCCGCCGGAGAACCCGGCGTACCCGACGCACCGGGCCCGCATCCAGCCCGCGTCGGGCGCGACCTCCGGCTCGCGGGAGATGTTGCTGTAGGTGACCAGCCGCCCGAACGGTGCCAGCAGCTCGAACGAGCGGGCCCGGATCTGCCCGCCGACCGGGTCGAGCACCACATCCACCCCCCGCCCGCCGGTTTCGGCCAGCACCCCGGTGTCGAATTCGTCGTAGGTGTAGACGTGGGAGTATCCGTTCCGCCGTGCGAAGTCGGTCTTCCCTGGGTCGGAGACGGTGCCAAGCAGCGGGCGCAGGCCCCAGTGGCGTGCCAGCTGGCCGATCACGGTGCCGACCCCGCCGGCCGCGCCGTGCAGGAGCACCGTCTCCTCCGGCAGCACCCGGGCGACCCGGCGCAGCAGCATCAGGCTCAGCTGCATGGTCACGAACATGCTGCCCGACTCCGGGCGGCCGACCAGGTTCTCCGGCAGCGGCACGGTGAGCTCGGCCGCGGCGGTGACCACCTCGGCGTAGCCGTGGCCGCGGGTGAGCGCCGCGACCGGCTGGCCGGGCCGCAGTCCGGTGACGCCCTCGCCCAGCGCCCGTACCGTGCCGGCCACCTCCACGCCGGGCACGAACGGCACGGCGCCGAGGCCGTCACCGATCCGGTTGCGCACGTCAGTGAAGTTGACCCCAGCGAAGGTGACCGCGATCGAGACCTCACCCGGGCCCGGCTCCGGCTCGGGAAGCTCACGGACCGCGAGTACCTCCGGCCCCCCGTACTCAGGAACCACCACAGCCCGCATAACGCACCTCCGGGGCTCAGGCCGGCCTGGGTGTGACGCAGAGCACGATCCGGATCGTGCCCTTGTCCCGCACCGCGTCTTGTCCCCGAACCGGTGGACCTGCAATGGTTTGCATTATGGCGGAAGCGAGACACTCATGAGCGCAAGCGCCGACATCGTGGTGGCCGGCGCCGGCCACAACAGCCTGCTGACCGCGTGCTACCTGGCCAAGGCCGGGTACCGGTGCCTGGTGCTGGACGCCCGGCACATCCCCGGCGGCGGCGCGGCCACCGAGGAACTGGTGCTGCCCGGGTTCGGCATCGACACCTGCGCGACCGGCCACACCATGATCCGGGTGAACCCGGCCCTGCTGGCCGACGAGCTCGGGCTGATCGCCGACTACGGGCTCACCTACGCCGAGCCGGACCCGGTGGAGCAGGTGGCGTTCCCGGACGGGCAGCAGTTCACCATGTGGCTGGACCGCGAGCGCACGATCGAGGAGGTGGCCAGGTTCTCCCCCGCCGACGCCGTCGCCTACCGGCGCCTGCTGGACGAGTACGACCAGGTCAAACACATCTTCAGCCGGTCGCAGTTCACCCCGGTCGGGTTCGGCCCGTCGCTGGAGGAGATGCTCGCCACCCATCCCCGGGGCCGGATCTGGGCCCGGCGGCGGCAGCTGTCCGCGGTGGAGGTGGTCCGGCACGAGTTCACCAGCCCGCACATCCAGGCGTTCCTGCTCTGGATGGCGTTCCAGGTGTTCCAGCCGGTGGACGCGCCGGGTTCGGGGGTGCTCCCCTACCAGCAGGCGTTCGGCCGCCAGCAGCGCAGCTGGTCGATCCCGATCGGCGGGTCGGGGCGGCTCACCGCGGCCCTCACCGGCTATCTGGCCGACCACGGCGGCACCGTGCTGTGCGGCCGCCGGGTGAGCCGGCTGCTGCTGGAGAACGGCCGCTGCACCGGCGTCGAGACCACCGATGGCGAGCAGTACCTGGCGCAGACCGCGGTGGTCTCCACCATCCACGCCAAGCACCTGCGGGACATGGCCCCCGCTGAGGCCTGGCCGGAGGAGTTCCACTACGGCATCGACACCTACGACGTGGGTGTGCCGGGTTTCGCGACCTACTACTGCACCACCGCCCCGCCGGAGTTCGCCTCACCGCACGGGCCGCGCAGCGCGGTGTCGGCCGGGCTGGCTGGCTGGCCTGAGGACATGATCCAGCTGGCCGCCGACCTGCGGGCAGGCCGGTTCATCAGCGACCCCGCCTGGGTGCTGGTAGCGACCCCGACCCTGGTCGACCCGGGCCGCGCCCCAGCGGGCCAGCACACGGTCAAAATTCTCACCCCGCAGACCTACCGGCTCCCGGCCAGCCTCGGGGACTGGGACCGGGTGAAGGAGCAGCACGCCGCGCACCTGCTCAGCCAGGTGCGCCGGCACGCCCCCAACCTCACCGACGACACGATCCTCGCGCACCTGACCAAGTCCCCGGCCGACATCGAGCAGCTCAACCCGCACATGATCAACGGCGCTTTCCACGGCGGCAACCGGGGCCCCGCGTTCAGCGGCCCGCTGCGCCCCGCCCCCGGCTGGGCGAGCCACCGGATGCCGATCCCGGGCCTGTACCAGACCGGCGGCAGCACCCACCCCGGCGGTTCCATCACCGGCGCCCCGGGCCGCAACGCGGCGATCGTGCTGCTCACCGACCTCGGCCACGACCCGGCCGCGGTGATGTCGGCCCAGGCAAGCTCACCAGCAGGAGGTCGAACACGTGCCTGACGCATCGGTCTCGTCAGCCATTGCCAACTGGGGTCCCCGGTTCACCGCCCAGGGTGTCGACCCGAACGACTTCACCCGGGTGACCGGCGGGGTCGAGCGCTGGGAGGACTGGCTCGACGCCTGGTGCGCCAACGGCGATGAGCATGCCAGCCTCGCCCGCGAGGCATCCGAGCTCGGCCGGACCCGGACGGCCGGCGAGGCCTGGGTCAGGGCGGCGGTCAGCTACCACTTCGGCAAGTTCGTCTGGATGCTCGACATGGACCGGCATGTCGCCGTGGCCGACCGGTCGGTCGCCGCCATGGGCAACGGGCTCCGGCTGCTCGACAAGACCGCGGAACGGCTCGAGATCGGCTTCGACGACGGAACCATGGTCGGGAACCTGCGCCGCCCAGCCGGGGTCACACGGCCGCCGCTGGTGCTGCTGATCGCCGGCCTCGACTCCACCAAGGAGGAGTTCTTCGTCGTCGAGAACACCTTCCTTGCCCGCGGCATGGCGACCTTCTCGCTGGACGGCCCGGGCCAGGGCGAGACCGGCCGGAAGCTGAAGATCCGGCCGGACTTCGAGGCGCCGGTCGCGGCTGTGCTGGACGTGCTGTGTGCGCGGCCCGACCTGGACGGTGACCGGGTGGGCCTGCTCGGGGTGAGCCTGGGCGGTTACTACGGGGCGCGAGCGGCGGCTTTCGAGCCGCGGATCCGGGCGGCCGTCCTCTCCGGCGGCTGTTACGACTACGGGTCCCTGATCCGGGAGCGGGGGGCGCACAGCTTCGCGACGTTCATGCACGGCTGCGGGGCGTCCACCAGGGAGGAAGCGTACGAGGTCGCCGAGCGGATGAGCCTGGAGGGCGTGGCGGACAAGATCGCCCAGCCGATGGTCGTCGTCTTCGGCAAACGCGACCGCCTGGTCCCCTGGCAGCACGCGGTCCGGGTCGCGGAGGAGGCACCGAACGCCAGCCTGTGGATGTTCGACGAGGGCAACCACGTCTGCATGAACCTCACCTACCGCTGGCGCCCACAGGCCGCCGACTGGCTCGCCGAGCACCTGGCCGACGCCGGCTAGGCTAGCGTCACCTTCGGCCTTGACCATCGACTCCATCAGGGTGGTCGGCTCGTCCAGGAACAGCACCCGCGGCCGGTGCATGATGCCAGCAACTACAGGTCGAAGAGTCCGCGCAGGATCCGCCTGATCGCCGCCAGCTCCGCAGGCGATACCGCACCAAGCTGGCGGCGGAGTCGCTGGTAGGCAACGGCACGGGCATCTTCCGGGCGCGCGAAAGACGGCAGCTTAGCCAGCCCGGACGATTGCGACAGTATCGGGATCTGGTGGCGCAAGCCGCGATCACGGCTGGTAACGGGCGTGACGAACACCACGGCATGAGGCAGCGCGAGGTGCAGCGGACCCGAGACGATCACAGCGGGACGGCGCCCGGCCTGTTCCGAGCCGATAACCGGGTCGAGATCAACTAGCCAGACATCACCTGGTCTCAGCGGCGCGCTCACTCGATGTCATCCAGGCCATCGCCAACCGTCCGATCCCACTCGGCCAGCTCGCTGACATAATCCGACCACTGCTCGGGATCAGCCTGCAGCCGGGCATAATCTTCCTGAACACCCTGCCAGAACCTGGCTTCCTCGACCTTGTCCAAGGCCATGGCAAGTTCCGCGTCCATGGTGGTCTGGTCGGCGTCCGCGAGGCTCTTCAGCCTGTCGCGCGTCTCCGTGGACACCTTAATGGTGGTCATAGCTGTCATACTCACAGTATACTCGCGGTCAGCCGACGGGCAGCAGGCCGACCGCGGCCAGGCCGGCGGCGAGTGCGTCCAGTTCGGCGGGGGTGTGCGGGACCAGCGGCGGGCGGACGGCACCGCCGGACATGCCCACCAGGCCCGCCCACGCCTTGATCGATGTGATGGCGTCGATCTGCCGCGGCTTGCCCTGCAGCCACCTGGCGGCCAGTTCGCGCACCGGCTCGAGCGTGGCGGCCACCTCCGCCGCCTTGGCGAAGTCCCCGCGCAGCGCGAGGGTGGTGTACTCGCGCATCGGCTGCCAGGACGGCGTCTGGTACAGGTAAGGCATCGCCGACGACATGTAGACCCGCTGGCCGTGGTCGCGGATGTTCTCCAGCCAGGTCTCCTCGTGCGGCGAGCAGACGAGCGCGGCGTCCCCAACCGCCGCCAGCAGCTCCAGGTAGCGGGCGTGCGGGCGGCCGACCTTGATCCCGCACACGTTCTCGATCCCGGCCAGCCGCCTGATCAGGTCAGTGGACAGCGATACACCGGAGTAGCCGGTGTCGAACAGCCACACCCCGATGTCCACGCTGGCGCACACGTGCTCGAACCATGCGTACAGGCCCTCGTCCGAGGCGGGCGGGTAGTACGGGTTGATCACCACCGCGAAGTCCGCGCCCGCCCGCTCCGCGTGCCGGGTCAGCTCGATCGTCTCGGCCGCGCTGTGGTGGCCGGTGTGGGCGAGCACCGGGCACCTGCCCCGGCAGCTGTCCACCACGATCTCCACCAGCCGCCGCCGCTCCGCGCCGGACAGCGCCCAGAACTCGCTCATCACCCCGCCGCAGAAGATCCCGTCGGCCCCCAGGTCGCCGGTGAGCCGGTCCAGGTCACGCCGGAGCGCGGCCTCGTCCAGCTCCCCGTCGGCGCCGAACGGGGTGGTGGTCGCCGCCCACAGGCCGGTGAACCGCTCCCGGGCCGCCTGCTTGGCCTGGTTCCTGGCGTAGTCCATGCTGTCCTCCGCGCTCAGAGCTGGTCCGCGAGCCAGTCGGCGATGAGCGGCCGGGCCAGGTTCCAGACGTTGTTGAGGATGTGCACGCCGTCCGGGTACACCTTCGTGGTCACCGGCCCGCCGTACTCGGCGGCGATCCGCTCGGCGTGCGAGGGCGGCGAACCCGGGTCGTCCCCGCCGTAGACCTGCAGCAGCGGCACGGTCACCTTCCCGGCCACCCCGGCCAGCGTCATGGCCGCCATGTTCGTGGCCGGGTCGTCGCCGTGGTGCTGGTACTGGCCGGGCCTGGTCAGGTCATCCATGGCCGCGAACCGCCCGGCCGGGGTGTACCAGGACGACACCGAGAACACCGCGCGCACCCGGTCGTCCACCGCCGCGGTCCGGATCGCGAACATCCCGCCGTAGGAGATGCCGCCCACCGCGACCCTGGTCCCGTCCACGTCGGCCCGCGCGGTCAGCACGTCCAGGATGGCCTGCACCGCCACCTCCTGGTCGGGCCGCAGGTTGCTCTCGAAGCTCACGATGCCCTGGCCCGGCCCGTCGAAGGCGGCCACGGCCATGCCCCGGGCCACGATGTGGTCGGCCAGGTTGTACAGCTCCTCTTTGGCCGAGTCAGCCCCGGGAAGCAGCAGAACGAGGGGCGGGCGCTGGACCCCGGCGGGTAGCCGCAGGTAGCCGGGCAGGGAAAGCCCTTCGAAGCCGGCGGACAGGATCTCCATCGGCGGCGCCTGGAGCGGCGCCGCCTTGGCCCAGGTGGCGTTCATCGCCTCCAGCGCGGCCCGGAACTGCGCCTGGTCGTGGGTGAACACGAAGCTGGCCCAGTGGTAGGCCAGCCCGCCGCGCAGGTAGGCGTCCCCGGCCGTGACGGTGTGCCCGGCCGCGAGCGCCTCGTCGCCGCGCGCGACGTGGCGCGCCGCGTGCGCGCTCCAGCCGGCGCACCACTGCTCGTAGTCGGTGATCTGTCCCTTGAGCTGCTCGAGCTCCCAGGGTGTGACGTAGTTGGACAGGATCCGCCAGGTGAATCTGCGGTACATCGACTCGAGCCGGGCGTCCAAGCTTGCCTCCACGGGATCTGGGACGACGATGACGTCGGATGTCTTGCTCATGCCGCGGTGTCAGCCGCTGGGCGCCCAGGTGCAGCGGTCGCCGGTGACCGTCCAGACCGTGCCGGACGGCGGGGGAGCCCAGAACTCCACGAACGAGAAGTTCTCGTCCTTGTCGTCCTCGAACCAGTGCTCCTCGCCCGGGCCGACGAGGGCGCTCATCCCGGCTTCCAGCCGGGATGCCTGGCCGTCGGTGTACAGCAGCCCGGACCCGGCCAGCACGCAGAACACGTGGTGGCAGTCGGTGTGGTAGTGCGCGGCGGCGGTGTCGCCGGGGTGGTAGACGATCCGGTCGGCGCGGATCTGCGCCGCCCCCACCGGCACGTCGTCGGTGACCAGGTCCAGCCGGTCCCGGGTGTCCCGGGTGGAGACCAGGTGCGGCAGCTCACTGGCGGCGAATATCTTGCGCAACGGCTGCGTGGCCGGCCCGCCGTCCGCGGCCGACTCGGCGACCAGCAGATCCAGCCCGTCCTCGCCGGCTGCCAGCATGACGCCGTCACAGCCGGCCAGCCACAGCACGCTCTCGCGGGCCAGCGGGTAGTCCTCGCCGCCAGCGGTCGCTGTCCCGGTGCCGCCGATGACGTAGGCGAACGCCTCCTGCCCGCCGAGCGCGATGTCTGGGCCGGTGGCGCCGGCCTCGACCCGGTAGCGGCTGGCCCGCATCGGAACCGGCTCGCCGAAGACGGCGGCGCTCGCCCACTCCTGCTGGCGCCAGCCCGGGCCATCCGTGGCCGGCAGCTGGTCGAGGTGACGGATAACGGGCATGGCGGGCTCCTCGTGTCAGCTGGGGGCGGGGGCGTCACATGGTGATGATCGGGCGGATGGCCTCCCGCCGCGCCAGCGCGTCGAAGGCCGTGGCCACATCGGACAGCGGGTACACGTGGGTGGTCAGGGGCTCGGTGCGGACGGCGCCGGAGCCGAGCAGGGCGATCATGGCCGGATATGCGTTCGGGCTCGAACGTATCCCGAGTACGTCAAGCTCGTCGAGGGTGACCAGGTCGACCGGGAGTTCCGCGGTGG